>ERZ1046740.1381-NODE-1381-length-17213-cov-4.882737_pt1 | contig 17213 bp, 15 predicted proteins | sample MGYA00383093_ERZ1046740 | MGnify/ENA primary metagenome ERZ1046740 (study PRJEB29581, sample SAMEA5548363) | metagenome | biome: marine; feature: coastal; material: water | depth 25 m | study: Short-term variability in the microbial, nano- and picoplankton... | reverse complement strand
TCACTGTCTGCTGGGAAACGCCGATTTCCGCCAGTACCGTGTGAGCTGCATCTGCCCCCAGCGCCTGCGCCAGTAATCTCGCCGGGTCGGAATATTCCCATATGCCCTTGGGCACCAGAATTTCCTCGGCGATTTCCAGTAACTGGGGTGCCCCGGCGTCAGCGCCAGCCCTGCGCAGAGCCTCTTCCATCAGGGCGATAGGCTCCAGCGCCCGGGTGTAGTCTTGCATTTTCTGCTGGACGGCGGCCACGCCTACCAGCACGGGGGTATTTGGATCCATATCAGCCCTTTATGAACTCGCCGGCGTACCAGTTGAGCATGGCGATCTTTTCCTGCAGGGGTTTGTCCTCTTCCATTTCATAGACGTTGCGAAAGCCGATGATGACCTCTGTTACACCGATGCTTTCCAGTTTCGCAATGCCTTCGTTGGTGAAGGCATCCTGCCCGGTAGTGAATATCTGGAACGGCTTATCGGCAGTGCCATACTCCTCCCTTAGTTGGTTAATGCGGTTTATGTAGGCTTCGAGCTGATCAAGATCTGCTCCGGCGCACATCCAGCCGTCTCCCAGCCTGGCTGCCCGTTTCAGGGCCGGCTCAGCATGGCCGCCAATCATCAACGGTGTGGGAACGCCAGTAACCGGGCACATCTTGTTTGCCGGCATACTCAGGGTTTCACCGTCGAAGCCGAAAAAGTCACCGCTCTCCAGCCCGCGCAAAATGGCGATCTGCTCATCAAATCGCTTGCCCCTTTTCTCCCAGGGCACCCCACAAACGGCGAAATCTTCTTCCCAGGGACTGATACCAATGCCGAAATCAAAGCGGTTACCTGACAGTGCCTGAATACCCTGCACTTGTTTGGCTACCACCGGTGCCTGGCGCACAGCCAGCTTGTAAACAAAAGTATTAAACCTCACCCGCTCGGTGACCGCCGCCATGGAGGCTACGGCAATCAATGATTCTATGAAGGGGACAGTTTCCAGAAACTCGCGACTACCATCCTTGTTATAGGGGTACTTCGAACTGGCTTCTTTCGGGTAACAAATACTGTCAGAAACCGAAAGACTGTGAAACCCCGCTGCCTCTGCAGCGCGTGCCAGGGGCAGATAATGGTCTGGGTCGCACATGCCGATCTGGAAGCTGAATCTCATCGTAATCTCCTTAATTAATCAGCACTGGAATAATAAGCGCTGGGAACAATAAATTGACGCCTACTCTAGCCATTAATTAACCCCGGGTCATGGCCGCCTTGAAATTAGCTGCCTTCAGCCTCAAATACTGAACCCATCAGCAGGCCCTGAACTTTACGGGCACCGCTGTAGCCCGGATCATTACAACTGACATGGCTCAATAGCTTACAATGGCGAACTATGAATTCATCACCCCACGACAGCCCCTCAAGGCATGACAAAACCCAACGCTTCCTGTTTGAAGAGGCCGATATCCGCGGCGAAATCGTACGCCTGGAAGATGCCTACAGAGATATCCTTGAAGTACATGAGTATGCCCCAGGGGTCAGTCGCCTGCTGGGTGAGTTCCTGGCGGCAGCGGTACTGCTTGCCACTACCCTAAAATTTAATGGCAAACTGATTCTGCAGGCCCAGTCCAACGGCCAACTACCCCTGCTGATGGTGGAGTGCGACAGCGATCTGAACGTGCGAGCCATCTCCCGTGGTGCAGAGGAAGCCACTTCGGATCAATTCGCCGTTCTGCTTGAAGGGGGACAGCTCGCCATCACCGTCGACCCACAACAGGGCCAGCGTTATCAAGGCATAGTGCCGCTGGCAGGCGAATCACTGGCTCACAGCCTGGATGCCTATTTCGAGCAATCAGAACAGCTGGGTACCCGGTTCTGGCTCAGCGCCGAGAACGGGTGCGCGGCAGGTATGGTGCTGCAGCAAATGCCCACACAACTGGTGCCAGATACACAACAGCGCAGTCAGCAGTGGGAACATGCCGCCGCCCTGGCCTCAACACTTAAGGGGGAAGAGCTGCGCACCCTGGAGGGCATTGAATTGGTACACAGGCTCTACCATGAAGAACCCCTGCGACTGTTTGAGCCGCGGCAGGTGAAATTTCACTGCAGTTGCTCACAGGATCGTACACTTAACGCCCTGACCTCTCTGCCAGTGGCTGAGATCGAGGAATTGCTGGAGGAATTGGGCAGCATCACCATGGATTGCGAGTTCTGTAATCAACAATATCGCTTCGACAGGTCGGATCTCGAGGGGATTCTGGGCACAGACCAGTCCAAAACTCTACACTGATTGGGATCAGAACCTCAATTGATCTTATTTATGCCGGATATATTTCGCAATAGCAGACGATTCTGACATAATTGTCGCCCCAAAATTGCCTCATAAGTGCTCGGGACCACCGCCGTACCCGGCCAAGTACAACAGGAACCGCAATGACCGCACCAGAAAAGACCGCGCAGGAATTCACCGACCTCGCGCCCGCCATACTCATTGAAGAAGCCCTCATGCGAGGCGAAGGTACGCTTTCCGATTCCGGCGCCCTGCTGGTTACCACCGGGAAACGCACAGGTCGCTCACCGGCGGACCGCTTTACCGTGCGTGAACCCAGCACCGAGGACAGCATCGACTGGGGCAGCGTCAACCGCCCCTTCGATTCAGATAAATTCGACGCCCTGTGGGACCGGGTAGAAGCCTACCTGGCAGAGCGTGATCATTTTGTCTCCCATTTGCATGTGGGGGAGCATGCAGACCACTACTTGCCCGTTCAGGTCACTACAGAGACTGCCTGGCAGGCCTTGTTTGGCCGCAATATGTTCATCCGCCCAGAGAGCTACAACGGTGGCCGCAAGCCCGAATGGAATATTCTCAACGTGGCCAGCTTTGTCTGCGACCCCGAGCGGGATGGCACCAATTCCGACGGCGTGGTTATCGTTAACTTTGCCCAGCGCAAGGTACTTCTGGCTGGCATGCGCTACGCCGGCGAGATGAAGAAGTCCATGTTCGCAGTACAGAACTTCCTGCTGCCGGAAAAAGACGTAATGCCCATGCATTGCTCTGCCAATGTCAATGAGGCCGGTGACACCACCCTGTTCTTCGGCCTCTCCGGCACCGGAAAAACGACACTCTCCGCCGATCCGGAGATGTATCTGATTGGCGACGATGAACACGGCTGGGCCAAGGGCTCGGTGTTCAACCTGGAAGGCGGCTGTTACGCCAAGACCATCGACCTGAGCCAGAAAAATGAGCCCATCATCTGGGACGCTATCCGCTTTGGCGCCATTATTGAGAACGTAGTAGTCGACCAGAAGCGCCATGCTGACTACTGCGACACCAGCCTGACCGAGAATGGCCGCTGCTGCTATCCGCTGGAACATGTGGAAAAGCGTGTGGAAAGCAATTCCGGTGGTGAACCCAAGTGCGTAATTTTCCTGACCTGCGATGTCTCCGGCGTATTGCCGCCGGTATCCATCCTGTCCAAGGAAGCCGCCGCCTATCATTTTCTATCCGGCTACACCGCTCGTGTTGGCTCTACCGAACTAGGCGCTGAGGCGGGTATAAACCCCACGTTCTCAACCTGTTTCGGGGCTCCCTTTATGCCCCGACCCGCGGGTGATTACGCCGAACTGCTAATGAAGCGTGTGGAAGACTTCGATTCTCAGGTGTACCTGGTAAATACCGGCTGGACTGGCGGCTCCGGCGCTCCTGGCGGTACTGGCTCACGCTTCCCCATCCCGGTTACCCGTGCAGTGGTTCACGCCTGCCAGAGCGGCGCGCTACTGAATACGCCAACGCAGCACCTGGGCACACTTAATCTGGATTTCCCCACCGAGATCCCCGGTGTTGATGCCAGGTACGTGAACCCGCGAGCATCATGGGGCGACGAGGCGGCCTACGACGAACAGGCTTCCCGATTGGCGACCTTATTCCAGAACAACATCACCAACTTCGATATCTCCGACGCGATTGTAGCGGCCGGGCCCAAAGTGGGTTAAAGGGGGTTCCGGGATCTTTACGCCATCTACATTCTTGTTGGTGCTTAGATGAGCGTGAAGTTTGTTATTGTTTCTGCGCCCCGCACTGGCAGTACTTTGCTGGTAAAGACCCTGAATAGCCTCCCTGACGTGCGCTGCCACGGTGAGTTACTAAATCTTGGAAGAGTGGCTGGGCTCGCTGATGGCTTTGACGCTCTAACTGCAACCCAACCCCAACGAGATGCCAGGAATCAACATCTAGCACAGCTACGTAAACAGGACCCCGTGAAATTTGTGCAGGATGCCTTATCTTATGATGATGCAGCCACAGGTCTCAAAGTCCTCTACCTGGACTTCTACCACCCACCATGGAAGAACGCCATTGACTCAATATTGGCGATGGACGGTGTCAAATTCATCCACCTTACCCGTCGCAATACTCTGCGCCGTTACGTGTCAGAGCAGATTCTGTATGCCGGGGGCCCCAATCACTCACTGCCAGGCGGAAGAAGCGAAAACCGACTCAAGGTTGACATCGACATCGACGCATATCTCCAAAGAACTGCTGAGATAAAAACGACGGCGAAGCAAGTGGCGTCGGCACTTGAAAACTATCCCGTCCTGGATATCGTTTACGAGAATCTCGCAGATCGTCCTGGCGAAACCATTATGGAGATTTGCCATTTCCTTGGGCTGTCAATATCGGCTGAGGCTGTTACCCCTGCTTTGACAAAGGTGGGAGCAAACGACCTGCGAGAAACCGTCAACAACTACCAGGACCTGCTGGAAAATGAGATTACGCGCGCCCTACTGGCCTCTGCCTAGCCAGCTCAGGCCCCCTCTATCACATCAGGCATAGGCCGCCGCCGATGCAGAACCCGATCGGAAATCTGCTCCCCTAACAGATAGAGGCTGGGCACCAGTAGCAAGGTCACCCCCGTGGCGAACAAGACACCAAAGGCAAGGGACGTCACCATTGGAATCAGGAACTGCGCCTGCATACTGGTTTCGGCCATTATCGGCAGCAGGCCGATAAAGGTTGTAAGAGAGGTAAGAATAATGGGCCTGAAACGATCTTCTGCCCCCATTAACAGCGACTCTACCACCGAATGACCAGTTGCGCGCAAACGGTTCACCCGGTCTATCAACACCAGATTGTCGTTAACCACCACTCCGGCACAGGCGATCACGCCCAAGAGGGAAAATATACTGATCTCCCAATCGAGGATGAGGTGCCCGAAAATCGCGCCCATCACTCCGAAGGGTACGGCGGTTAGCACCAGCATGGGCTGGAAATAGGAGCGAAACGGAATAGCCATAAGGGCGTAAATCACCATCATGGCAAGGCCCATGAACTTGATCATGGCACCCATGAACTCCGATTCTTCCTGCAGCTCTCCATCCAGTTGCACACTCAGCCCCGGAAATCGGCTCTGCCAATCGGGAAGGTGCCGGGCGATCACATCATTAATCACTTCCTTGGGAACAGCGGTTCCCGACACCACATCAGCGGTCAATTCCATGGTGCGCTTGCGATTCAGGCGATTTATCACCTGATAGCCGGGCTGATAGTCGACCTGCGCGACGGTATCGAAAGGCACTTCATCTCCCACGGGAGTACGTACCCGCATATCACTGAGATTCTGCACCGACAGGCGCTCCTGCTCGGGATACCTCACCATTACCCGCACATCTTCACGGGTGCGGGGAATACGCTGGGCCTCAGCGCCATAAAACGCTTCCCTGACCTGCCGTGCAAGACTTGCCAGGGTTACAGAAAGGTTCTCTGCCGCCGGTTTCAAATCCAGTACGATTTCCTCTCGCGGCGTCTGCAGCGTATCGCTGATGTTGTAAACGCCGGGATAGGAGCCAAGAGCCTGGCGTAGCTCGCCTGCTACCACGCGCAACTCATCCACCGAGGGCGCCGCCAGGACCATGGCGATGGGATGGCCACGTTCGTTGATAGTGAAGTCCATGTGGAAGCTTTCCACCTCCCCAACATCACCGATCAACTCCCGCCAGTCCTGGGTAAGCTGCCGGGTATCCACGTCACTGGACCGAATCTCCATAATGACGCGAATACTGGTGCCGTTGGCACGTGAATCAAGGTGCCCAACCGCCTGCCCGGCGCTCGCGAATCGAGACTCACTATTGATCTGTGTCTTTATCTGTATCGCTGCGGCCTCAACCTGATGTAACACACGCAAACTCTCGGAAAAGGCACCCCCCTCGGGCATGGTGATTTCCACTTCCACATGATCTGAGGTAATCGCCGGGAAAAAGGCTGTACGTGCCCAGCCGCCAAAATACAGTGACAGACTGATCAGCAGTGCCACCATAAAGGTAGCAATGACCAGCAGGTTGGCTCTCAGGCATCGTTCCAGAAATGGGCGATAAATATCTCGTGCAAAGTCCGTCATGCCAGTAGCAAAACGCTGGCGAAAAGCCTCTAACCGCCGGACAAATGCATAACGACTGGGCTGGGCTGGACGCATATGCGCCAGGTGCGAGGGCAGTATCCACAGGCATTCCACCAACGAAAATAATAGTGCAAAAATCACCACCACCGGGATGGAATAGGCCGCCTGAGCCATTTCCCCTGGAAGAAACAACATGGGAATAAAAAAGATCATGGTGCTCACAACCGCGTACATAACCGGTTTGAGCACAATTGAAGTGCCATTGAGTGCTCCCTTGGCGCTGGCTTCTCCCTCCAGCTGCCGGGAATATATCGACTCACCCACAATAATGGCGTCGTCCACCACAATTCCCAGGACGAGCAGAAAGGAAAACAGGGAGATCATATTCAGGCTGACATCGGTGTACTGCAGCACAAAGAACGTCCCCATGAAAGCCACCGCAATACCCACGCATACCCACAGGGCGAGTAAGGGCCGCAGGAACAACACCAACACCAGAAACACCAGAGCCAGCCCCCCCAGGCCATTCTTTAGCAGAGTATCGATTCGACTCTTGAAGGGCACCGAGGAGTCCTGCCATACAGCCAGCTCCACCCCCGATGGCAAATGCTGCCGGGTGTCCTTCACCCACTGGCGCACAACCCGGCTGGTTTCAAGGGTGTTCGGATGGGAAGTTACCCAAACATGCATATTGTGGGAGGGCTTGTCGTTAAAGCGGGTCCTGACGTCGACATCCTTAAAGCCATCAATAATGGTGGCAACATCGGCCAGCCGCAGCTGGATACCGTCCCGGGTACTGACTAATGGAATATTCTCAAATTCTACGCGGTTGTATGCCTGGCCACGGGTCTGCAGCTGAATGTCCCCCCCTTCGGTCTTGATGGAGCCTGCAGGCAGGTTAAGCGACGAGCCACGGATCGCACTGACCACATCATTAAAGGTCAGTCCGTAGCGCCGCAGGGTGTATTCCGACACTTCCACAGACACCTCGAAAGGCCTGGGAGACGCCAACTGCACCATGGATACATGGGGCTGGGTTGCCAGGTCATCCCGCAGGTGCTCTCCCAACTCCTTTAATTGCCGCTCACCGATATCACCGGCCAGGGTGACAATCGCCATATGATGATTGTGCGCCAGTTCGGTCACCACTGGACGCTCGGCGTCTACAGGGAAGGACGTAATGGCATCCACGCGGCTTTTAATCTGCGCGGTCAGGCGCTGCATGTCATAGCCCGCTTCGGCTTCAACGCGCACCTGGCCCATTCCCCGGCGTGCTGTGGAGCGAATCTCCTTCACGCCGGACAGGTCGTGCACCGCTTCTTCTATACGGACACAAATCTGCTCCTCCACCTCGCTGGGACCAGCGCCAGGGTAAGGCATATTAATACTGACAATATTGAGTTCAAACTCAGGGAAGAACTGTTTATCAAGAGCAGGAATACCCATAGCTCCGCCCATCAGCAGAAACACCATCAGCAGGTTGGCTGCTATCGGATTGTCGATAAACCAGCGGATGGTGCCACTCATTCGCGGTTACCTGCCAGCCCGTTCTGCTGGTTCACTGCTACCTCCATGCCGGCCACAGTAAGAATGGCCTCGCGCACAATCACCCGCTCGCCCCCCTGCAGACCCTGCACCCACACCGTGTCGCCTGTGCTGTGCAGCAACTGAACAGGCTTCGACTGAGCCCGCTCAGAGCCATCGACCACCATCATCGTGCCGTCGTTGCGCAGCGCGCTGCGGGGCAGCTCAGACACACCATGCAGGGGCTTGCCCGCAATCGTGGCATGAACAAACAGCCCCGGGGAAAGCGGCGGGCGCTGATCGTCCCCCTGGTTTGAGAAGGGTTGCTCCACCTCTGCAACGGCGTAAACAACCCGGCTGTTAATATCGATACTGGCGTCGGTGCGAACTATTCGCCCCTGCCACTCCCAACTGCGATTGGCGAAGCTGGCTCGTAACACTACCCCAGATCCGCTCCGGCTCTCCTGGCTCGCGGCGTCATAATTAAGGGGCAAATCCAGCAAAGCCACCTGGCGACCAGTTAAAGGCAGCCGCACCTGGGCAACATCCGTATCGTAAACCGCCGCCACAGCTGTACCGGGAGCAATGTACTGCCCCAGATCGACAAATTTCTCGCTGATGCGTCCATTGAAAGGAGCCGCTATAGAAGTGCGCTGCAGATCGAGCTGTGCCGCAGCCAGGTCCGCTTCAGCAGCCCCCAGGGCAGCTTTTGCCGACGCCAGCTGGGGCTTGCGCAGAAATAGCTCATTGGCCTGCGTGGATCCCAGGTCACGCCACTCTCGCTTGGCCTGCAGCGCGCGGCCCCGTTCTTCGGCTACTCGCTGTTTTGCTGCAGCGACTTGAGACCGGGCCCTGGCGATGACAAAACGGTAGTCCACATCCTCTAACTTGATCAGGGGCTCAGCCGCAGCGAAAAACCCTCCAGCGGCAAAGCGCTGGGATACAGACTCAACCTTACCCCCAACCTGGCTGACCAGCTTGATTTCTCGCAGTGGACGCACAGTTCCCTGAGTCTGAACCGGGAGACTGCGCTGACGTACCTGTGCAACCACCACATCTACCCGTGGGGGCCCCAGTTCTGGCAACGGCTGCGGCTCGGGAGCTGATTTACCCACCAGCAGGGCATAGGCCAAGCCACCGCCCAACAGCAATACCAGCAAACCCCAGATTCCATTCCTAGCCCACGTCAGAGCCATACCACTATATCCTCACTACCACAATGTACCGCTAAAACTAGCCCAGCCTGATGAATCCACCCTTAAAACTCTCATCTTTTCAAAATAATGCCCGCCACAAAGCAGACCCCGCTCCATTGCTGCAGTTCCTTTGTGATACGCCAGTGAATCACATTCAGGGCACAGCAAATTGGTAATTTTCGCTCTTTAGTATGTTTATTCTAATTTAAAGCCCTAATCTGTCGCCGTGTTGGTGGAAAGCCACCGCAACCAGTTAACCCAAAAGGAGTTACATCATGGCTGAACAAGCTAAAGTTGAAGTTAAAAAAGCTGCCAGGAAAGCAGCCCCCAAGCGCAAGCCTGCTGCAAAGCGTAAGCCCGCAGCCAAGAAAGTTGCCGCCAAGCGCAAGCCTGCTGCAAAGAAGGCTACAGCCAAGAAAGCAGCTCCTGATTTCGCTGCTCGCGCCAAGGAAAACGGCCGCAATGCATTCCTGGCCAGCCTCGGTTTCTACGGCAAGGCCTACGACCAGGCTCAAGATCAGTTCAACAGCCTGCAGGACCAGCTGGAAGAGCGTCGCAAGAAAGCTGAGAAAGCTTACAAGGAGCTGGTAAAGCGTGGTGAGAAGGTCGAGAAGAAAGCCAAGAAGGCTGTCGACGATATCGAACTGCCCAAAATTGAGCTGGACAGCCTGACTGACCGCGTAAAGCTGGACGAGCAGCTGGACAAGGCCAAGGCTCGCTTTGAAGAACTGAAGGACAGCTTCAAGACTGCTGCCTAAACAGAACCACTTATCCCTGTCTCACAGGGACTTTTCAAGGGGCTACTTTGTAGCCCCTTTTTTTGTGCTCATCGTGCAGGAGCCTAAATTCTCAAGTTTGGCGGCGGCCAGCGGCTCCGGGCGTAGAACGGGTTTTCACCAAGCGATTACGATGGTCCGGCACCCCGGGAGCGACTGAAAACCCGTTCTCCGCCTGGAACCGTTGGCCACTACCAAACCGAAGAATCTTTGGTATCAGCCCACTCTCTAAAGCGATTTTCTTCATCCAGCGCATTCTGGTTTAATGGTCGACCCAAATCCGATCGGGAAGATCAATCCCGCACCTGGAGGACACCGAAATGAGCGACGATAAGAATAAAGTCACCGATAAGGCCGGCGAGATCGCCAAGAACATCTGGCTGGCGGGCGTGGGCGCCTATGGCAAGGCCGTAGACGAGGCTCAGGGCAGTATCAAAAAAGCCACTTCCGAGCCACCAAAACTGTTCCGCGACCTGGTAAAGGCCGGCGCACAGCTCGAAGAAGACGCCAATGGCGCCCGAGCCGCTGCCAAAAGCTCTGTGGAAGAACGTATATCCCGGGTGCGGGAGAATTTCCACATGCAGCGCCCAGCCAGGATCGAGGATTTGCAGAGCCTGCACAAAAAAGTGGATAAGCTCACCCGCAAGATAGATGCCATCTCCAGGCTGCTGGAAGCACAGGCAGCGCCTGCGAAGAAAGCGCCCGCGCGCAAAGCTGTGGCGAAAAAGGCCCCGGCAAAGAAAAAACCGCGTGCCAAAGCCAAAAAATAGACCCGATAAACCCAAGCGATGAAAACAAGGGACAGGATCCTCTACACCAGTCTGGCGCTATTCAATGATGAGGGGGAAGAACACACCACCACCATTGATATTGCCAATGAGCTGGATATCAGCCCGGGCAACCTGTACTACCACTTCAAGGGAAAGGACCAGATCATCGAGGAACTGTTTCACCAGTACGAAGTAGCCCTTTCCGATACCCTCACAGCACCAATTGAACGCCCATTAAGCGCCGATAAAGGCGACGTAGAGGAAAACTGGTATTACCTCTACGTGGTGCTGGAGGAGATGTACCAATACCGCTTTTTCTACCACAACCTTGACAACCTGCGACTGCGATACCCCTTGTTGAGAAAGCGCTTCTCTCGCCTGATTCAACTGAAACGGGCGGCTCTGTTTGCCATCTGCCAGACCTTGCTGCAACAGTCAGTGATTAACACCGAGGAGCAGCAACTGATGGGGCTGGTGGAGAATATGACTCTCACTCTTACCTTCTGGCTGAGTTACGAGCAGCTACTGGGCCAGAACCGGGAGCCTCAGGTTATTGTTCACCAGGGGGTGCTACAGTTGTTGACTATGGTGGCGCCCTACCTGGGAGCAGAACAGCTGGACTTCTACCGGGATTGCGAGTCGATTTACGCCTCCATGCTAGAACAGTCGGACTAAAATCATCCCCGCCGCAGCAACACCACGTCTGCGCCAATCTGAGTCAGCTGGGCGCTCATTCGCTCTGCCCACCACTGCCAGGTCTCAACGCTGAAAAAACAAACATGGGTCTGATCATTCTTATAGTGCCAGCGGACAAAGGCGTCCCTGTCGCACACCAACTTGGTCATCACACCCAGATATCCTCCCTCACCTAACAGACCCCAAAGGCGATCCAGCTCAGCACCGGGCTGATGTAAATGTTCTACTACCTCAGTGGCGGTAATGAAATCATAAGGTCTCTCTAGTACAGCCTCATCCGGGTAGTAAAAAACATCGTACAGGCTTATCTCATGCCCTGCCTCGCGCAGCATCGCCGCCAGCGCGGGCCCCGGTCCACAGCCGAAATCAAGACCCGTAGCGTCCTCTGGCAGGCACTCTATCAGGGGTGATGCCAGACGTGACAGGAACTGGCGATACCCGGGGTCATCCACTGCGTTTTCGTGCAGGTCGTACTCTGCCCGTTCCGCCTCGGGGGTCAGGTACCAGTTTGGTGGCACAAATACCAGGCGACAGCAGCTGCATTGCAAGTATTCCCTGCGCTTGTCGCGGTGATAGCCACTCACATCCTGGGCGTTACAAAGTGGGCACAGCATTTTGGCTGGCATCTGCTATTATCCTCTCCTGCATTTCACATACCCCACCACAGGAGCCCTCAATGACTATTGAAGCTGGCAACACTATACCCACTTGCACCTTGAAAACCATGGGTGAGAAAGGCCCTACTGACATCACCACCGATGAGATCTTCTCCGGCAAGAAAGTCGTACTGTTCGCCGTTCCTGGGGCATTTACCCCCGGCTGCAGCCTCACTCATCTGCCCGGCTTCGTGGTCAATGCCGATAAGATCAAGGCCACGGGCGTGGACACTATTGTCTGCATGGCGGTAAACGATGCCTTTGTCATGGATGCCTGGGGCAAGGCACAGAACGCCGAAGAATTGCTGATGCTGGCTGATGGCAACGGCGATTTCAGCGCAGCTTTGGGTCTGGAACTGGACGGCAGTGGTTTTGGTATGGGTACCCGCAGCCAGCGCTTTTCAATGATTGTTGAGGACGGCACGGTCACTCACCTGAACGTGGAAACCGGCCCTGGCGTGGATGCCAGTTCTGCCGAAACCATAATGCAGCAGCTGTAAAGCCAACCGTTATTGCCCGGCGGGGAGTACAGTTACTCCCCCTGCCAGGCGCTCTCTATCGGCCTCTGTGGCCACTGTCCCGGTTTCATAGTAATGCTTCATACCGGCGGCAACCTGAATCAAACGACCTTCCATACCTGGCAGTATGATCCAGTTACCTATCGCCTGGCCAAAACCACCCCAGGGCATTTCAAATGCGAGTGACAGAGCTATCTGCGTGTCCTGGCCTTGTTGTGCAAGCTGGTAGCGAAACTGGGCACGCTCAAAGGGCGCCATTGGCTGATCTCCGTCGTGTAGCTTGATGACAAAGCCCTGCCCATCATTCCACTCAATCACCGTTTCCTCGAGGAAGTCGCCGTCTTCATCGTATACGCGCCGATGAGCCCCGACACCCTTTTTCACCTCGGAGACTATTTCTGTACGCACAATACCAGGCACGTAATTGTGGGGCGTAGAAAAGTCTTCCAGTTTTTGCCAAGCCTGCTCCAGGGATAGTGATGCCTGCACAGCTACAGCAGCTCGCTGCAGTTCTGCCCATGCCGCTACCGGCAGCATCATTGCTAGGGCAATCACACTCGACAGGGCTTGTTTAGTTGACTTTATTGCCATCGCCCGTGGACTCCATCATCAGGCTGCCAGCGAAAATAGAGAACAGGCAGTAACTGAGAAAATAGTAAAAGCCTGGCTCCAAAGTCGCAGTCATGGTGAGCATATCGCCCATCTGGCCGGAGGCCGCGCCCGCCATATAGGCCACCAGGATACCCATCACAAAGACATCAGCCATGGACCACTTACTCAGCGTCCCATTCAGTCTTAAAACCGGCACGCACAGCTGACTCTGAGGTGCCACCAGAGCACAGAGCTGCAGGAATAATTTAAACAGGGGAATCACCATACTGAAAAATACAATTAGCAGTGCCACAGGTAGATTGCCGGTCTGGGCCAGCTCTTCCACTGTGCCCCATATCGAGCGGGTATTGTGATAAGCCTCTATCTGCCCTTCGATCTGATCGAAACCCAGAAAACTAGAGATCATAGTCAACATCTGTCGAGTTTGCGCATCTGCGCCTTCCCCGGCGATCATTTCTATGCCCACCTTGGCGAGTTCGGACTTCTCCAGGGTTCCTGTGAGGGTCAGCACCGGCTGGCTCACGCCGGGATAAAGCAGCGCCAGGGAAGCGGCGATCAACAGCATTACCAGCAGCCGTCGTTTAAAAGTCATCTGTGTCACTCCGGGTTTACAATGGCCGGCATAATACCCCACCGGGGCAGAAATCTCCCCGTGGCTTAGCTAAGCATCAAAAAGCAGAGTACGCTGATTACCAATGCGCCCAAAAAGTTAAGCCCCAGCCCCTCCCGGGCCATGCGCTTGGTGGAAATCAGGCCGCTACCGAAAACCACCGAGTTAGGCGCTGTTGCCACTGGCAGCATGAAGGCGCAGCTGGCACTCATGGCCGCCGGCACCATTATCAACTCAGGTGCCAGACCCGCCGCAATCGCCGCCGCTGCCAGCACGGGCATTAACAGGGTAGTGCTAGCGGTATTGGAGGTAGTTTCCGTCATGAACGTCACCACCAGGCAGACCATGGCAATCAATGCATACAGTGGCATGCGGGTGAGGTCTGCCAGCCACTGGCCCATCAACTCACTCATCCCGGAACTGACAAAGCCCTTGGCCAGGCAGATACCGCCGGAGAACAGCAGAAGTACTCCCCAGGGAATGGTCACCGCCCGCTCCCAGGTCAGCAGGCGCTGGCCATTACCATTGGGCGTAAGAAACATGACAATGACTGCGAGCAGTGCAACCGAGGCGTCATTGGCAGTGGGCAGGTCCAGCCAGACCTTCCAGCCGCCAAAGGGCTCGCTGCGGGTAACCCAGGCCAGTGCCGTAAAGGCAAAAACTATCATTACCCGGCGCTCCTCGGTACGCCAGCGCCCCACTTTGGGAAGCTCCACCTCCAGTTCGCCGCGCAAGTTACGTGTGAGGCTCAGGGCCATCAAAGGCACCATTAGCACCACCACCGGTAAACCCCAGAGCATCCACTGGCTAAAGCTGATCGCCGTGCCTGTGGTTTCCTGGTAAACCTGCATGAAAATCAGGTTGGGCGGTGTGCCTATGGGCGTTCCTATACCCCCGACACTGGCGGCATAGGCAATACCCAGCAGCAGCGGAACTGCAAGGCGCTCTTTGTCTTTGGTAGCGTCAAGCACGGCCAGAGCTACGGGTAGCAGCATCAACGTGGTAGCGGTATTGGAGATCCACATACTAAGCACCGCAGCAGCGGCCATAAACCCCATGACCAGACGCCGCCCGCTGGATGCGCCAAACAAGCCCACCATCCCCAGGGCAATGCGCCGATGAGCGCCCGAGTGCTCCATGGCTTTGGATAACAAAAATCCCCCTAGCAACAGCAGGATCAGGGGCGACCCGTAGGCCTGTCCTACCTGTGCGGGAGTTAACACCCCCAGCAGGGGCAGCAAGGCCAAAGGTAACAGCGAGGTAACTGGAATGGGTACCGGTTCAAACACCCACCACACGACACACAACACAGCCACAAAGCCCACTATGGCCATATCCCGGTCGTAGCCGGCAACGATAAAACCAGCGGCCGCCAGCGCTGCCAGCAGCGGGCCCAGCCAAATGGCGGTGTCTCGCATCAAATTACTCTCCTTTTCCCAATGAGAAAATATCCTCTCCCAAGGAACGGACGCTGTAAAGCGTCCCAATTCATGACCTAGTGTTGTCCTGACATAAAGACTAAACTACACGCCATGAACAGCAAGCTCCCATCGACACTGATAGACCGCTTCGGACGGCGGGTAGACTACGTGCGCATGTCCGTGACAGACCGCTGTGACTTCCGTTGCGTTTACTGCATGGCCGAGGATATGACTTTTATCCCGAAGCCCGAAATACTGTCCCTGGAGGAGTTGTATCATGTGGGCAGGGCCTTTGCTGAACTTGGCGTGCGCAAAATCCGCCTCACCGGCGGCGAACCGCTGATTCGCAACAACTTTCTGTCCCTCACGGAACGTTTGGGCGGCCTGCCAGGGCTAGAAGAGCTGGCCATAACCACCAACGGCTCTCAACTACAACGCCTGGCTGTGCCGCTGAAAGAGAGTGGCGTAAAGCGCATTAATGTCAGCCTGGATAGCCTGATACCACGCAAATTCCGCCAACTGACGCGCCACGGCAACCTCGACCAGGTTATCACCGGGATCGATGCAGCAGTCTCTGCTGGCTTCAACGGCATTAAAATTAACGCTGTTATTCTCAAGGGCAGGAACGATGACGAAGTATTGGACCTGGTGGATTTCGCCCGGGGTCGCGAAGTCGATATTGCCTTTATTGAAGAAATGCCACTGGGACTGATAGATGATCACGACCGCAAGCTGACCTTCTGCAGCAGCGGCGAACTACAGCAGATCATAGAGCAAAAATACACACTGACTGCCACTGGTGAGCCCTCTGGTCTCGCAGGACCCTCCCGCTACTATGAAATGACCGACTCACCATCACGCATCGGTTTTATCTCTCCCCACAGCAATAATTTTTGCCATCTGTGTAACCGTGTGCGGTTAACGGTAGAAGGCAGGTTACTACTGTGCCTGGGCAATGAACATTCCGTGGATCTGCGTGAAGTACTGCGTAGCTCCAACTACACGATAGACCGACTGAAGCAGACCATCGTCGACGCCAGGGAGATCAAGCCCGAACGTCACTACTTTGATAACGCGGCCAAGCCCCAGATTCTGCGATTCATGAACAGCACCGGCGGCTAGTACCCCTGGTCGAGTGCAATAACGACCCCCACAAAGAGATTACTACGTGCAAAGTCAGGACTTTCCCCAGCTGGATTCCGTTGAAAAGATCGAGCAGGGTTTCGAATCTTTCGGCTATATCTGCAGTACCAAAATTGCCACCGCCGTATTTCTGGCCTTCCAGCTGCGCAAACCTATACTGGTTGAAGGCCCCCCCGGGGTTGGCAAAACCGAGCTGGCAAAAACCACCGCACAATTACTCGATACACCACTTATTCGCCTGCAATGTTACGAGGGCCTGGATGAGGCCAAGGCACTTTACGAGTGGAAATATGGCAAACAATTACTGTATACACAGGTGCTCAAGGAAAAACTCGGCGATCTGCTGCAAGGAGCGCAGGGGCTGGCGGAATCAGTAGAGCGCCTGCACCAGTTTGGCGATATTTTCTATTCTGAAGAGTTTCTCGAGCCCCGCCCTTTGCTCAAGGCTATGCAGCAGGAGCGCGGCGCCATTTTGCTGATCGATGAGGTAGACAAGTCAGACTACGAATTTGAGTCCCTGCTGTTGGAGATTTTGTCGGACTACCAGGTTTCCATTCCCGAGATTGGCACGGTAAAAGCCACAAGCTCACCCATGGTCTTTCTCACCAGCAACAACACACGGGACATCTCAGATGCCCTGAAGCGTCGCTGCCTGCACCTGTATATCCCGTTCCCTACCGTGGAGCTGGAAGAGCGTATCGTGCGCAGCAGGGTGCCGGACGTAGATGAACAGCTACGCCACCAATTAGTAGAATTCGTGCACTCCCTGCGCCAGCTGGACCTGAAGAAAGTGCCCGCAATTTCAGAAACCATCGACTGGGCACGCAGCCTGCTATTGCTGCACGCCAACAAGCTCGACGAAGAGCTGGTGCAAAGCAGCCTCAACGTACTGCTTAAATTCGAGGAAGATATCGAGGCCACAGAA
>ERZ1046740.1379-NODE-1379-length-17216-cov-4.680730_pt1 | contig 17216 bp, 13 predicted proteins | sample MGYA00383093_ERZ1046740 | MGnify/ENA primary metagenome ERZ1046740 (study PRJEB29581, sample SAMEA5548363) | metagenome | biome: marine; feature: coastal; material: water | depth 25 m | study: Short-term variability in the microbial, nano- and picoplankton... | reverse complement strand
CAGGTCTACGGCCACTTGCTCGATCAGTTTTGGTCCCCGCTGACCAATGATTTGACCGGACCTTATGGGGGGCAATCTCTTGAAAGTCGGATGAAGCTACCGATGGATGTCCTGACAGCCATCCGCAAACGGGTAGGGGACGATTTCATTGTGGGTCTGCGCTATACGGCAGACGAAGCGCAGGCAGGCGGAGTAAGCCCAGAAGAGGGGCTCGAGATTTCAAAACGACTTGCTGACACTGGAATGGTGGATTTCCTGAATGTGATCCGTGGACGCATCCACACTGATCCGGCGATGACTGATATAATTCCCGTTCAAGGCATGAAAAACGCGCCACACTTGGATTTTGCGGGCGAAGTTAAAAAGGCAACTGGCATGCCAACGTTCCACGCTTCGAAAATCCCAGATGTCGCCACTGCACGCCATGCTGTGGCAGCTGGTCTGTTGGATATGGTTGGGATGACGCGCGCCCATATGGCGGATCCTCACATTGTTCAAAAGATTGTTGAAGGGCGCGAAGAGGATATTCGCCCCTGCGTTGGCGCCACCTACTGCTTGGACCGAATTTATCAGGCGGGGGACGCCCTTTGTATGCACAACGCAGCCACTGGCCGCGAGTTGACCATGCCGCATACAATTGCACCCGCCAAAGAGCTAAAAAAGGTTGTTGTGATTGGCGCTGGGCCCGGTGGTTTAGAGGCTGCAAGGGTAGCAGCAGAACGAGGTCATGACGTGACAGTGTTCGAGGCACAGTCAGACCCCGGTGGACAGGTGCGGCTGACTGCACAAAATGTCCGACGTCGCGAGATGATATCGATCATCGATTGGCGCATGGCGCAATGTGCCGCGCGGGGTGTCGATTTTCGGTTCAACACTTGGGCGGACGCAGCAGACGTGACTGCACTAGAGCCCGATGTGGTGATCGTGGCGACAGGAGGGCTGCCCAATACGGAATTATTTGAAAGTGGAAAAGATCAAGATTTGGTCGTGACAGCGTGGGACTTGATCTCGGGCGACATAAAACCGGGTTCAAACGTATTGATCTATGACGAAAGCGGTGATCATCCCGGCCTGATGGCTGCTGAGGTGGTCGCCGAGGTCGGCGGGCACGTCGAAATCATGACCCCGGACCGCGTCTTTGCGCCGGACATCATGGCGATGAACCTTGTACCCTATATGCGTGCACTTCAGGACAAAGACGTGGATTTTACTGTGACCCGTCGCCTGTTGGACGTGACCCGAGAAGGCAATCAGCTAAAGGCTATTATAGGAACGGATTACAGCGATTTTACCTCAGAAAAGCTGTATGATCAGGTCGTGGTGAATTATGGCACGATGCCTCTGGACGATCTCTATTTTGAGTTGAAACCGTTAAGCTCCAACACTGGGGAAGTGGATTACGACGCTCTGATCAAAGGGCAAAAGCAATCCATCAAACGCAACCCTGATGGGGGTTTTCAACTGTTCCGTATTGGTGACGCAGTCAGTGCGCGCAACACCCACGCGGCGATCTATGACGCGCTGAGGTTGGTAAAGGATATCTGATGCGACTGGGGGTCATAGGAACTGGCACAATTGCAGGGGCTGTTGTGCGTGGCATCGCAGCGGATGGTCATCAGATCACAGTGTCGGAGCGGGGCGCATCACATGCTACGGCTCTCGCCTCGGAATATGAAAACGTCACAGCGGCCGACAATCAATCGGTTTTGGACCAAAGTGAGGTGGTTTTTCTGGGGCTGATGATTGAAGTCGCGCCTGAGGTTCTAAATGCGCTGGCATTTCGTGCAGAGCAGCGTGTCATCACCTTTATGGCTGGGGCCAGTTTGACTGAAGTTAATGAATTGGTCTCTCCTGCCACTGCTGTTGCCATCATGATGCCTTTTCCGGGAATTGCGCAGGGGGGCTCTCCAATCATGATGCAAGGTGACGCTGCTTTGGTTTCCGAGATTTTTGGTGTGAAAAACAGAGTCTTTGAACTTAAAAATGCGGAAGAAATGAATGCGTTCCTAAGTGCTCAGGCAGTCTTGTCACCAGTGGCGCGGATGGTGGAAGAGGCTGCGGATTGGCTGGGGCATCGGGTGTCAGACCCGGCAATGGGAGAAGAGTTTCTACGTGTGCTGGTTGCCTCGAGCCTTGAAAATACAGCCTGCACGCCTTTGATCGAAGCCTTGAATACGCCCGGCGGCTACAATCAACGCCTGCGTGTTCATATGGAAAATGAAGGAATGCGGCAGGCCTTGGTCCGGGGGTTAGACGATCTGGAGGGCGGAAAATGAAGTTAAAGCACGTTTTTTCGCCCATTCAATTGCGCCACAAGACCTTGAAGAACCGGATCGTGTTTGGCGCACACACAACCAATATGGCCAAGGATGGTCTGCCCGGAGACCAGCATCTTGGTTATTATCTTGAGCGTGCCATTGGTGGTGCCGCAATGATCGTGGTCGAACCAATGCCCGTCCATGCTGCCGCCGTTCTGACCCGCGGCAATTTTCGACCAGATAGTGATGACGTAATCCCGCATTTTGCGCGCATCACTAAAGCCTGCAAGGCCCAGAACACTGTGATGATTCAACAGCTGTACCACGTTGGTGCACATGGTGATTGGGACAACTCGTGGCATGCCAATTGGTCACCGTCTGGTGGACCCAGTTATCACGACAATGATGGCAGCCACGAAATGACCGCCGTTGAGATAGAAGCGACGATCGAAAGCTTTGTTCAGGCTGCAATCCGGTGCCAAAAATCTGGATTTGACGGAGTTGAAGTCTGGGCGGCGTATCATTGCCTTTTGGACCAGTTTTGGACGCCGTTCTCTAATCAGCGGTGTGACGAGTGGGGCGGTAATCTTGAGAACCGAACACGGCTGTCACGCGAGATCTTGCGGCGTATTCGTTGGGCCTGTGGCGACGACTTCATTGTTGGCCTTTCGATCAATGATGATAGCGATGTTGAAGTTTGCCTTAACCGTGATGAAATGGTCGAGATTGTCGCCCTGCATGATGCAGAGGGCTTGATGGATTATGTGACTGTTGGCGCAGGCAGCTATTTTGATTTCTATAAGATTTTGCCAAGTTTTCAGTACGGCGAAAACCTCGGGGTTGATCTGGCCAGCCGTTTAAAAAAGTCTGGGTTAAACGCTTTGGTCACGGCCGAAGCTAATATTCGCACGCCAGACAACGCCAATACGGTTCTGGGCGCTGGACAAAGTGATCTTGTGTCGATTGTTCGGGGCCAAATTGCAGACCCTTTTATGGTAACTAAGGCCCAAGAAGATCGGGTTGATGACATCCGGGGCTGCCTGAGCTGCAATCAGCAATGTTGGGGCCGCCGGGGGCGGGATTATTACATCTCATGCCTTATCAACCCTTCTGCGGGTCATGAATACCTGTGGGGTGGAGACCGGTTTCGCAAAGTGGATTTGCCGAAATCGATTTTGGTTGTGGGGGCGGGGCCTGCCGGTCTTGAGGCTGCAAGAGTTGCCGCCGAGCGCGGGCATCACGTTACACTAACCGAGGCATCCTCGGAATTAGGGGGGCAGTTTCGTCTTGCAGGGTTGCAACCGCGGCGTGCCCAGATCATCAGCCTAATTGATTGGTACAGGCTTCAACTGGAAAAGCTGGGTGTCGAAATTCGGTATAATTTGTACCAAGACGCCGAAGACATCGCAGGTTTTGGTGCGGATGAAGTGGTGCTAGCGACAGGCGCATTGCCCGCTGGCACGGGGTTTCAAAGGGCTCTTCCTCACGTCGCAACGATGCCCGGTGCGGATCATAGCAATGTCTGGTCGGCAGAGGACGTTATGGGGCGGTCTGCACGATTGGGCAAACGTGTGATTGTGTTGGATGAAGGGGGCCATTGGCGCGGCATCGGCACGGCATGGCACATGGCCGAGGCCGGGCATGACATGACGATTGTCACTCCAGATCCGATGATTGCCAAAGACCTTGTGCGTTCTGCAACAGACCTTCCTGCGCGACGATCTCTTAAGGCATTGAACACCCGTTTTGTGACTGAAAGTGCCATTGTCGAGTGGCACGGATCAGCCGCAATAGCCGTGTCTTTTTTAACTGGAGAGAAAACGCAAATTGAAGCAGATACACTGGTTATTGCGACAGGCAACGTCGCGGATCCCGAGTTGCATCATGATCTGTTAAAGATCGGGGTCACGCCGCATCTAATAGGTGATGCCGCGGCCCCGCGTTTGGCCTCAGCTGCAATCTTCGAGGGCCGAAAAATCGGCCTCTCGATGTGATGTCGTTTAGGCTATAATAGCTTCGATTTTTTCAAGGGTCGCGACGTTCACAGAAACGCCGTTTTGGCGCGCAATTAGGCGCTTTCCTTGCCTGCCGTCTCCGGGCAAATGCGCGCCTTCTTGGATGTGAATAGCTTCGGCTAGGGCGGCCAAACGCTCGGCAAAACCACCGCCAGATGTCGCGCTTGGGTCAATAGCCAAAAAGAATTGTCCCGTGCGGGGAGGTCCACCAACCGTGCCGGAAAACGGAGAGGCGTCGATGCCCAGCGTCGCACCGGTCATGGCGGCCGCCATCAGCTCGGTCAATAGCGCAATGCCGACGCCTTTGTATCCACCCGAAGGAGCCATTGATCCTTTAAGACCAACGGCTGGGTCAGTTGTCGGGTTGCCTTCGCCGTCCAACGCCCAGCCCACGGGAATAGGGCGACCTTCGCGGGCGTGCTTCATGACCTCACTCTTGGCGATGGTACTGGCACTTTGGTCGATCAGAATAGTTGGCTCGCCTTCTGGACCGGGGGCCGCGACTGAAAATGGATTTGTACCGACAACAGGTTTGGCCCCGCCGGATGGCGCAATTGAAGCTGGTGCGTTGGTAAACCCAATTCCGAGCAATCCAGCGCTTGCCAATCGGTAGGTGTGATATCCAAGGACTCCACAGTTATAACTGTTTTGAATTGCCAGTGCTGCAACGCCGTGTTCGCGGGCCAAAGGGATCAGGCGATCAAAGCCAAGGTCGATTGCAGGGTGTGCAAAACCACTTGCAGCATCGACTGTCAAAACACCGGGTCGAGGATGGTCAAGTATCGGTTTGGCTTGTCCGTCAACCTTGCCGCATTGCACATGTTCGCAATAGATCGGGATATAGGCGAGCCCATGACTGGCAACACCGTCGGCTTCAGTTGCAGCAGTTGCAGCAGCCAAGGGGCGGGCGTTTTCCTCGGATGTCCCAGCAGCCAGTAGGGCTCGCATTGAAAGGGCCTCGATGTCGTCAAGAGTCAGGGTCTTCATCTCCATGGGTGCATCCTTCGTTTAATCATTGTCAGTCAATTCAGAGCCACCAGCGCCAAGGCGACGCGACTCATCGGTCGCGGGCGCATAGGTTTTGTGAGCAAAAGCGTTGAGCGTGGCCCAGGCATCCGGATGAGGGGCCGCACGCAATTGCAAGGTGTTGGTGGACGTTGCGGTGCCTCCGAGGAACACAGATACGCGTGACGTTCTGTCAGGGCAGGTTCCAGTTTGGCTCAGGCTATGTGGTGTGAGGACGGCAGAAAATCCGTCGCACTCCATGCAGACCGTGCCATCTAACTGGCGTGCTGCTGTCGCCGCAAAAGGCAAAAGCAAAGCAGGGGATGCCACGTTTAACAGGGCAATAGGCCCATCAGAAAGGTGAAATGCAAAATCCGAAAGAGCGGCACCAGTGACCAGCGGGCAAAGCGTGTTGTTTGCCTGCCAAACCTCCAATGAGATCTGTGGAGTGTGATCGCAAAGTTGACAAGCCATGTCTTGATTCAAGGTCGATGCGAGCACTTTGGCGCCATCATAGCCATTGGCACATAACCAACGTGTGGCCTTGGCGGCCTCTTCTGCCAACCCCCAAGGGTATCCCGCACCGCGTGTCGCACGTTTCGAGGTGGCCTCTATTTCGTTCAAAGCAAAAGTCATTTCGCCACCTCTGGATACACCCAGGAATCTGAGTTTTCGGATGATAATTCATCTGGATACGGTGCGCCGGAAAACATGCTGATACGTACCCAGCGGTCTGATCTTGGATCGAAATGTGTGGCTCCAAAGAACGACAATTTGGCCCTCAGCATGTCAATCGGCATGACCGTGTCGCTGATCGTATTGTCATGAATTTCGCCGTAGGGGGCGATGCGCCCAATTTGGGCGCGCCTCACGGTATGGCGATGCTCAGGATGTGATAAAAGAAACGCCGCGACTGTTCTGTCTTCATTCCATTTCTTTATTGCGATGAATGCCTTAGTGGCGTCACGCGCAGGGGCAAGAGGCTGTTCATAGTCTTCAATAGGCTCCTCAAACCGCTCGCCCAACCTTGGTTCCAGCTTTTCTTCTGATACGTACCACGCTCGGGCGCAGTTTTTGCGGTCGTCCCAATCAATATCAAAAGCCCAGCCAAAACTGGCCTGTAGCAAGGTATGCAATTCACCGATCAACATGGAACCATCAATGTGAAAGGCATCGCTGTTGCTGTCGGACATGCAATCTGCCAACCCATCCACAAGGTCTGGATAGGGTTCGAGGATCAGCGATGCCACAAATTCTTGGCCTTCTTCACTTAGGGATTTTTCAGACCAGACAATCAATTTATCCCATGGGTAATCGCCTGTCTGGGCATGTTGTGTCAGAAAGACATTCAACTGAGAAATGTCATTCTGTAGCGCAGCCAATTTGGCAATCTGGACTGGATGTTCTGACGTCCAGTTTGCTATCTGAGCCTTCGCGCGGTTCAGAACACTAAAGAAGGTTGTGACTTCGGACGGGCGCACTTTTTCCAAAGATCGTACACGCGCAATCGCTTCTTCTCGTGCCATGATCCAATTGTTGAACAAGACCGGATGGTTCACGATGTAAGGTGCCATGCCAAGCCCGGTAGAATTGCCGATCCCCAAACGGCGGGCGATCTCGGGGTGCAATGTTGCAGCGGCACCACCACCCTTTTGATGGGCCATATGCTGCACCAGATCTCGCACAAACCAACGAGTTAGGAAAACCGATAACATTTCCGCCTGAAAAGGCCCGTGCATTTCGGGACGAGCGGCGATTTTTTCGCGATCTGCTGCGCCGAGCTTACCGGAACCGTAAACAGCTGTCGTGCGCATCAGGTAGCCAACGGATTCAATCTGCTCTGTGTCAGGCTGTCGCCCCAAAGCTAATGCGTCCACAACATGCGCCCAAAGTCGCACCGAGCGGTTGGCACGCGAGACAGACACCTCTCGATCGCAGACCCGGCCAGCTTCTTGCAACGGAATATTCTGGGACAAACGCGCAATATCATCCTTGGTCGGGATACCGTCAAACAGGGTAAAGGTAGCGTCCCACGCTTCGGCAATCACACGGTCCGAGCGTTTCTCGGATGGCAAGTCATGTGCGAATGCCACCAATGAATAGGCCCGCTCCGGTCCTTGGGCCACATAAACTGCATGGCCCACGCCAGTGGCGTCGATATCAAAGACACGCCGGGTGAACTGCCAGTTTTCGCGAGCCATCCTACGAGTTAGGGTGCGCATAAAGCTGAGCCTGCACTGGTGCAAAGACCCCAAACGGCTCAAACGCATAACTTGCTCAGGAGGGCGACGTGGAATTTTTGTATTGGAGTGTTCCATTAGGTCAAACCTTGCTGAAAATTGCGCGTTTCCAGAGTTAAAGAGCCACAATTCATGGCGTTATCCTGTGGGTCCAAAGCTGTTGGCAAAGAACCGATACCAATTGCCACCCATGATAGCGGCGATTTCGTCTGTGGACATACCAACGTCGTTCAACCCTTTGGCGATATTTCCAAAATCACGGTTGTCTCGAAACCAGTTCGGCATGGGGGGAAAACCCGGCGCTGCGGCAGACCCTTCACCATAGTCGATTTCTTTGCTCCACCTTCCCACACGCATCCATTCCACAACGCTGTCAGGTTGATCCTGACACAAGTCCGATCCTAGTCCAAAATGCTCAACACCATATATGTCAGCCGCTCGGGCGATCATCTCGCAAAAAGTGATGACTGAGCAGTCTGACTTGTCTTTCAGGTGGTGAGGATAGAGTGAAAAACCAAACATTCCACCGTTTGCGGTTACGGCTCGGATCACGTCGTCTTTTTTGTTGCGCAATGCAGGCGACCATTCATGCGGATTTGCATGCGTTATCGCGATAGGGCGTTCACTTATTTCTGCAGCCTCAATGGTGGACCTGTCCGCTGAGTGGCTCATGTCCACGACCAGACCGACGCGGTTCATCTCGCGGATCACCTGACGCCCCATACGGGTGATGCCACTGTCTTTCGCCTCGTAACATCCAGTCGCCAATAGCGATTGATTGTTATAGGTCAGTTGCATGAAGCGTGCACCCAAAGTGTGTAGTATTTCAACGAGCCCGATGTCATCTTCAATTGGGCTAGGGTTCTGAAAGCCAAAGAAAATTGCTGTGCGCCCGGTTTTTCGAGCGGTGTCGATGTCGCTGGCCCACTGACCCTTCATGATCAGATCTGGATATTGCTCAAACCATCGGTTCCATTGCTCAAAATTCAACACAGTTTCACGAAAATTCTCGTGATATGAGATGGTTACATGTACGGCATCGACATTGCCTTCGCGCATTTGGCGAAAGATTTTTTCGGACCAGTTGGCATATTGCAGGCCATCAATCAGCATTTGTCGCAAGCCTCTTGTGTGTGGCAGATCCTAATAGGATGGACTTGGCTTGAGTTGTAAGTCAAATTTAAACATCTGAACAAAATTTCAGGAAATTTGAAGTATGACCATTAAGATCGAAATGCTGCGGAGTTATTGCACAGTGGTGCGAACTGGCAATCTAGCAGAGGCAGCGCGCCGTTTAGGGCGCACGCCCTCTGCGGTCAGTATGACGCTGAAGCAGCTTGAGGATCATTTAGGTAAAAAGCTTTTTGAAAGTGAACGTAAAAATCGGCTGTCTCCACTCGGGGAACAAGTATTCGAATTGGCGAGCAAGCAATTGCGCCAGTTTGATGCCACTGTTCAATCGATCGAAACCTCGGCGAATTCACCACAGGGTTTGGTGCGCGTGATGTCGGTGCCATCGGTGGCGGCCTTGGTTTTTCCGACGGCTGTCGCTGAGTTATCCGCGCGCCATCCGGGACTTCGTATTGATCTGAGAGACGGGGATACACAACAAGTGATTGACGCGCTTGTGCAAGGACAGGCAGATATTGGTATCGTGTCAGGTCAACATGCCTTGAACGGCATGCGCGAGCTAACGTTATTCGAGGATCCGTTTGGATTGGTTTGCACCCCAGATCACCCGCTTGCTCAAAGAACGGATGATCCAACATTGCATGAATTGCGCGAGGCCGGATTCATCCACAACAATCTGTGCGACTTGATTCAAACACCCGCTTTTCACGTCACGACGGAAGGCGCAAAAGTCGCCGTTCACAACACGCTTTCTCTCATTTCGATGGTGCAAAGGCAGAATTGGGTGACAGTGTTGCCAAAAACTGTCGTTCAGGTTTTGCCGGGCCAGCTTACATTCCGACGAATTCAGGGGCTTGCAGACAAACGCCAGGTGTCTTTGTACATACGAGAAGAAACCCGCTTTCTGAGTGCTGCTGAGGAATTCTCGCAACTGACAGTTTCAGCTCTTTCTAAGATATCCCGGTGAACACAGAAACAAGTTACGCGTGCGCGCCGCCTTTCATCGGAAACAATGTTCTCCGGAACCACCTTTCTGACCAAAGCGTTAGATCGGTTGACGCATTCGCCTGCAGTGAAGTCGTAATTCTACTGTAGAACCGCGCGTTCGCGGTGGTATCGCTCGAAGACGGATGTCACTGGTTCGCAAGCCAGATTGCCATGAAGGCTCAATGCTGCGCAGGCGCAGAAAATTGGACGAACCTGACCGGAAACAACAAAGGGAGGCCGCGGAAATGTCAGATATTTGGAGCGGCTTGTCTCAGGCTTTCTGGTTGGTGGTGACACTAGATCCCGATTTGGTCGAAATCACGTTGCGGTCGTTGCAAGTGACGCTGAGTGCGCTTGTCATTGCGTCTGTGATCGCATTGCCGCTGGCGGCATTATTGTCTGTGCGTCGGTTTCGTTTTCGTCGTGTGACAATTGCCGTTCTGAATGCCTTGATGGGATTGCCGCCAGTGGTGGTTGGGCTTGTGGTCTATTTGCTTTTGTCGCGGAGTGGGCCGTTTGGTGTTTTAGGGCTGTTGTTCACGCCATGGGCAATGATCATCGCCCAAGTTATCATTATTGTGCCACTGATTGCCTCTGTTGCGCATCAGACATTGCGAGAACTGTGGTCAGACTATCATGACCTGCTGATATCGATGAACACGACCCAGTATCAACGCATTCGAACACTTCTGTGGGATGGGCGCCGTGGGCTGCTGACGGCGGCACTGGCTGGGTTTGGGCGCGCGATTGGTGAAGTTGGAGCCATTATGGTTGTCGGGGGCAATATTGACCATGCGACGCGAGTTCTGACCACGGCGATCGTACTGGAAACGGGCAAAGGTGATTTCGCTTTGGCTTTGGCGCTTGGGTTCGTTTTGATCGCGATGGCGATATTGGTGAACCTCACCATCCACATGGTCTCGCAAACGGAATCGGGGGACAGGTGGTGAGCGCTATTCTTCCCTTTGTGGTTCAAGATGCGGTGGTCCGTCGTCGGGGTAAAGTGTTGGTTGGGCCAGTCGATTTCACTTTGTCTGACACCGGAATTTCCATCGTCATTGGCCCAAATGGTGCGGGGAAAACTAGCCTTTTAAGAATGATGCATGGCCTTGAAAGGCTGAGCGCGGGCGAAGCGCATTGGGCGGTGTCATTGGATGAAGCACGGCGTCGTCAAGCCTTTGTGTTTCAGACCCCACGTATGATGCGCCGTACGGTAAGGGACAGCATTGCCTTTCCTTTGACACTGACTGGCACATCAAAGAAAGCAGCCCGCGCCCAAGCCGAAGTTTGGGCCGGACGGGTAGGTTTGAGCGATCTGTTGGGGTTTCAAGCTTCGGTTCTATCCGGTGGCGAACGCCAAAAACTGGCATTGGCTCGTGCCTTGATCCGGCATCCGGATGTGTTGTTTCTGGACGAGCCTTGTGCATCTCTTGATGGTCGCGCAACCCGTGAGATCGAAGAGATATTGGCACGCGCAGTCGCGGACGGTACCCGCCTTGTGATGTCGACCCACGATATGGGACAGGCGCGCAGGTTGGCGTCTGAAGTCATCTTTATGTTCGCAGGACGGATACACGAACATCAATCAGCGGTCGACTTTTTTGCGGCCCCTAACACGACACAGGCCCGTGCTTTTGTCAGAGGAGATATTGTGGAATGAAACATTTGATTTTTTCGGCGGCGGCCTTTGCGGCCCTGGCTATGTCGGCTATGGCCGAGGAAATAAAAGTGGCCGTAACCACGTCCTTTCATAATTCAGGGCTTTCTGACGTTTTGCTGCCCGCGATCAAGCAAGACCTTGGCTTGGACGTGCAGCTGATTGTTGTTGGCACAGGTCAAGCGTTGCGCCTTGGGGCTGCGGGGGACGTTGATGCCATATTAGTGCATTCACGCAAAGCCGAAGACAAATTCCTTGCCGATGGCAATGGCACGCACCGACGCGAAATTATGTACAATGATTTTGTTTTTATTGGCCCATCGACGGATGACGCAGGTGTAAAAGATGCCGAGACGGCTGCCAACGCTCTGACTATGATTGCGACGACCAAAGCACCGTTTGTAAGCCGAGGGGATGACAGCGGAACTCACAAGAAAGAGCTAAATCTGTGGAGGTCTGCAGACCAAGACGTAGATGGCTTTGGCGACTGGTATCGTGCGGTTGGCGCGGGCATGGGAAAATCCCTGAACACGGCCTCTGGCATGAACGCCTATATCATGTCGGATCGGGCAAGTTGGCTGAACTTTAAGAACAAAGGGGATCTCGCACTTTTGTTTGCAGGCGACCCTGTGTTGTTTAACCAATACGCCTACATTCCGATCAGCCCGGTGGCTTATCCGCATGTGAAGAGTGATCTGGCGGTGGCGCTTGAAGATTGGCTGGTCTCAGAGCGCGCCAAAGAGATGATCAACACTTATAAGATCAATGGCGAAGCTCTGTTTGTGTTCAACGCTGCACCGTAAATTGACCATCAGGGTTTTGGATAGCATCTGCGAGGCCTTTCACCCTTATGTCGACATAGTTATCCTGAAAGGCTTTCGCGTCTAAGCGAAACAGAGCGTGGCATTTACCCAGCAAACTGGTTTTTGAGAAACAACCATCTGACTTCGAACTCTGTGTAGGACGTTGAGTTAGAACGCTTTGACGATTTTTATGTTTCTACACCCAACTTGCAGGTGACAAGGGATCTCCACCCACGATTGGCTTTAGCTTTAGTCAGTTGCACATGAACTGCATTGTAAGACTGAGCATAAAACCTAGGAGGATTATCAATTTTTCCAAGAGAGAGCATCTAATCTGTTTGCATTTTCAAAAAAAGTGACAAGGGTTACAGTGTGTTCTTGTCCGCATTGTCACATGCTACCGGAGGAATTTTATGGGCGTCCGAAGTGAAATCCGCTTTCTGTTGAATGACAGAGAAATCTCTATTTCGGATCTTGGGGCGTCCAAAACGCTTTTAGATTTTCTGCGCCTAGATAAGCGCCTGACCGGCACAAAAGAAGGCTGCGCCGAGGGTGATTGTGGGGCGTGTACTGTGCTGGTGGGCCGCTTACATGCGGGCCAATTGCGGTACGAGGCGGTGAATGCCTGCATTCGTTTTCTCGCGTCTGTGGATGGGTGTCATGTTGTGACGATCGAGCATTTGCGCGGATCTGATGGTCGTTTGCATCCAGTGCAACAGGCAATGGTTGATGAGCACGGCAGTCAATGCGGGTTTTGTACGCCGGGTTTTGTAATGTCGCTTTATGCTCTGTGGATGGAAACGCCAGAGCCTTCAGAACAACAGATCGAAACTGCGCTACAAGGCAATCTATGCCGCTGTACAGGTTATGCGCCGATTATTCGGGCCGCTCATGCAATAAGCCGCCACGACACCCCTGCATCCGACTATTTGGTTAGAGAGCGGGGAGATGTGAGCGCAAGGCTGCTGGCTCTTCAGGATGAGCAAAGGGTTGAGGTCGGTCCAAAGGGTGACCGTGCAATAATTCCCGCCAATGTCGATGACTTGGCGGATGCCCTGATTGCCCATCCAAAAGCGACCATCATTGCAGGGGCGACTGACGTAGGCCTTTGGGTGACAAAGTTTTTGCGCCCCATTGGGCCAGCCGTTTTCATAGGTCAATTAGAGGAACTGAAAGCCCTTGAAAGCGGTGAAGGTCATATCCGCCTTGGTGCCGGTGTGTCCTATTCCGAAGCGGAAGACGTGCTGACAAAGGCTTTCCCGCATCTGGCTGAGTTTTGGTCACGCATTGCTGGCTGGCAAGTACGCAATATGGGCACAATTGGCGGCAATATTGCCAATGGCTCTCCCATCGGTGACACGCCCCCTGTTCTGATCGCGTTGGCCGCATCCATCACTTTACGTCGGGGGGATGAACGCCGGGTAGTTTCGCTCGAGGACTTCTTTATCGACTATGGCAAACAAGATCGCGTTGCAGGAGATTTTGTTGAAGACATTCTTATTCCCACAATCTCATCCGACTGGCACCATGCGGCCTATAAGATATCCAAGCGTCGGGATGAGGACATCTCGTCCGTTGCGGCAGGGTTCGCTGTGAAGGTCGAGAATGGCACAGTGATAGCGGCGCGTTTAGCATTTGGTGGAATGGCCGCAACGCCGAAACGCGCAACAAATGCAGAGGCCGCCCTTGTCGGTCAACCGTTTGATGAAGCAAGCTTTACTGCAGCAGCCGTCGCCCTGGCACAAGATTTTATACCGCTTAGCGATTGGCGCGCCAGTTCAGAATACCGTTTAAAAGTGGCGCAAAATCTGTTCCGCCGCTTCTGGCTGGAACAAAGCGGTTCGGCTGATGCCGTCCGGCTTAGCGCGTGAAGGTGGGAAAAGCCATGAAACAGACCCGAGCAATTTCAGGCGGCGTCAACACCGACCTTCGCCATGACAGCGCGATTAAACACGTTACGGGACGTGCAGATTATACCGATGATATTCCTGAACCGATGGGCACGTTGCATGCCTACCTTGGGGTGTCGAATGTGGCGCACGCGACGCTAAATGGAATTAACCTTGATGCTGTACGCGAGGCTCCGGGTGTTGTGGGTGTGTTAACCGCCGATGACATTCCCGGCGTCAATGATGTAAGCCCGACAGGTCGTCATGACGAACCCGTATTTCCAACTCAAAAAATCGAATTCCATGGTCAGCCATTGTTTGCCGTGGTTGCCGACACCCGTGATAATGCTCGAAGAGCAGCGGAACTGGCGATTGTCGATTGTGAGGTTCTTCCGCATGCGCTTGACCCAATCGCGGCAAAGGATGCCGGGTACCCACATGTGACTGACAACCTGACTTTGTCACGCGGCGAAGTAGACGCGGCAATGCCAAAGGCCACAAACCGCGTTGCCGGCCGCATCAGTATTGGCGGGCAAGATCACATGTATCTGGAAGGCCATATTGCCTTTGCCATTCCGGGGGAAGATGACGATGTGGTTGTGCATTCCTCAACCCAGCACCCCAGCGAAGCGCAACACATGGTTGCCCATGTGTTGGGTGTGCCCTCGAATGCTGTTGTCGTGAATGTGCGCCGTATGGGGGGAGGTTTTGGTGGTAAAGAAAGTCAGATGAATCTGTTCTGTGCAGTGGCCGCAATGGCCGCGAAGAAATGGAATGTTCCGGTGAAAATCCGTCCCGACCGTGATCAGGACATGACTGCAACCGGCAAACGACATGACTTTGTAGTCGATTACGAAGTGGGCTTTGACAATGACGGCCGTATTGAGGCTGTCAAAGGCGATTTTGCAGCTCGCTGTGGTTGGACCTCGGATCTGTCTGGTCCTGTGACAGATCGTGCATTGTTCCATGCCGACAACGCCTACTTTTATCCACATGTAAAACTGGTTAGCCAACCTATGAAGACCAATACGGTGTCAAACACGGCTTTTCGTGGTTTTGGTGGCCCCCAAGGTGTGGTTGCTGCCGAACGCATGATCGAAGAGATCGCATATGCACTGCGCAAGGATCCGTTGGAAGTTCGCAAAGCCAACTTCTATGGTGGTGAGGGCCGTGATTTGACGCCGTATCACCAACAGGTAGAAGACAGTATTCTGGAACGTCTGGTGGGCGAGCTGGAAGACACGTCTGACTATCAAGCGCGTCGTGATGCGATACTTGCACATAACGAAAAGGGCGAAGTTATTCGCAAAGGCATTGCGCTCACCCCAGTCAAATTTGGCATCTCGTTTACCGCGACTTGGTACAATCAGGCGGGAGCTTTGGTGCACATTTATAACGATGGCTCGATCCACTTGAACCATGGTGGCACAGAGATGGGGCAGGGTTTAAATACCAAAATTGCGCAAATCGTAGCCGATGCCTTTCAGGTGGATTTCGACACCATCAAGATCACCAAAACCACCACAGAAAAAGTGCCAAACACGTCTGCCACCGCAGCATCTTCAGGGACTGATCTTAACGGTATGGCCGCGCTGAACGCTTGTGATCAGATCAAAGAGCGTTTGGTTGATTTTGCCGTCGACGAATGGAAGGTGTCTGCCGAAGACCTCCAATTTTTGCCAAATGAAGTACGGGTTGGATCGCAAACTTTTGCATTCGGAGATTTCATAAAACGTGCCTACATGGCGCGGGTACAGCTTTCTGCTGCTGGGTTTTACAAGACACCAAAAATTCACTGGGATCGTGCGGCAGGGCAAGGGCGACCCTTCTATTATTATGCGTACGGCGCGGCCTGTTCCGAGGTCAGCATAGATACACTGACGGGTGAGTATGCCATTGATCGCACAGATATTTTGCATGATGTCGGCAAATCTTTGAACCCAATCCTCGATAAGGGCCAAGTTGAAGGCGCGTTCATTCAAGGTATGGGATGGCTAACCACCGAAGAGCTTTGGTGGGATGACAAAGGCAGCTTGCGTACGCACGCTCCGTCAACCTACAAAATCCCGCTGGCCTCAGATCGTCCACGCATTTTCAACGTTGATTTGGCAGATTGGTCAGAAAACCGCGAACTTACCATCAAACGGTCCAAGGCTGTGGGAGAACCCCCATTCATGCTGGGCATTGCGGTGCTCGAAGCGTTGTCGATGGCTGTGGCTTCGGTTGCGGATTACCGTGAATGCCCACGTCTTGACACCCCAGCCACACCAGAGCGCGTGTTAATGGCGGTCGAACGGCTGCAAGGGGCCTGATTGATGACGGTTACGGCCTTCATCGATTTTCTGGCGCGCCATGAACGTGTTGTGAAAATATGCCTGAGCAACGTACGGGGATCATCCCCGCGCGAAGCTGGCACGTCGATGTTTGTCGCATCAAATGACATATTTGGCACGATAGGTGGTGGTCAATTAGAATACATGGTCATTGACGAAGCCCGGGCATTGCTAAAGCGTGGTGACCTAAAGGCCGAGATGGATGTGCCCTTGGGCCCTGAGATCGGACAATGTTGCGGTGGTCGGGTTAAAGTTTTGCTCACACATATGCAAAGCAGCGACAAAGATTTGGCTCGAATGCAGATGCAGCGCGCGCAAGACACGCAACCACATGTTTATGTGATTGGGGCGGGACACGTGGGTCGTGCCTTGGCTGATATCTTTCAATTCATGCCCGTGCAATGCGTTCTGATCGATGAACGTGCAAAAGAACTGGCGCTGTGCGGCGCAAATGTGGAAACGCGTCTGAATGCGATCCCAGAGGTTGATATTGCAAACGCGCCGGGCGGCAGTGCCTTTATCGTTCTCACGCACGATCATGCCCTTGATTTCTTGCTAACATCTGCCGCGATGGAGCGCGGCGACGCCGCCTATGTCGGGATGATTGGATCAAAAACCAAACGCGCCAAGCTGAAAAACTGGTGTATCCAGAACTGCGATGGTTTGGCCATCGACACACTAACCTGCCCCATTGGGGCAGGCGGCAGCCGCGACAAGCGGCCGTCCGTGATCGCCGCGCAAGTCGTGGCTGAAGTGATCACGGCATTGACCTCTGAACCTGCCGAAACCAGCGTCCTTTCGGGGGCAATTGAACCGCTTGAGGAGGGCGTTCCAATGGTGAGGCAAGGAAACGTTCAGAAGGGACGCGTCTGAGCCTCATCCTGTAACAGGAAAAGGT
>ERZ1046740.1378-NODE-1378-length-17234-cov-4.890913_pt1 | contig 17234 bp, 13 predicted proteins | sample MGYA00383093_ERZ1046740 | MGnify/ENA primary metagenome ERZ1046740 (study PRJEB29581, sample SAMEA5548363) | metagenome | biome: marine; feature: coastal; material: water | depth 25 m | study: Short-term variability in the microbial, nano- and picoplankton... | reverse complement strand
GGATATATTACAGCGGTCATATCGTGCAATGGAAAAAGCACTGCAGCAAGAATGGAATACCAAAGCCGAGAACCTGCCCTATGAGAGCCCCTACGAGGCGCTGATTATGGCGTCTATCGTTGAACGGGAAACCGGTCAGCCCTCAGAGCGCAGCGAAATCGCCGCTGTTTTTGTCAGCCGTTTGCGCAAAGGAATGAGGCTGCAGACAGATCCCACGATAATTTACGGCCTTGGAGATAACTTTGATGGCAATTTACGCCGCCGCCATCTCAAGGATGAGAGTAACCCTTACAACACCTATAGGCACGGTGGCTTGCCTCCATCGCCTATAGCCCTGCCTGGATTGGCTGCAATCCGCGCAGCGTTGCATCCTGCTGATACCAAGGCGCTGTATTTTGTCGCACGGGGGGACGGCTCACATCAGTTCAGTAATACCCTTGCTGAGCATGAGGCGGCCGTGCGTAAATATCAGCTGCGTCGCAGCAAAAACTATCGCTCCAGTCCAACAAAGAACTAGGCCACAGATACTATGCCCAGCAGAGGATTATTTATAACCGTAGAAGGTGGAGAAGGGGTTGGGAAATCCACGAATATGTCCTACCTGCAGAATCATCTCGCCCGCCAGGGTGTCGATCTTATCGTCACTCGCGAACCAGGTGGAACCGTTCTCGGCGAGAGCATTCGCGAGCTTTTGCTGCAGGTACGGCAAGAACAGGTGGTAAGCGATGCGGAGCTGTTACTGGTATTCGCCGCCCGGGCGCAACATATTGCGCAGGTTATCGAACCCGCTCTGGCAGCTGGGAAATGGGTGGTGAGTGACCGTTTCACTGACGCCACCTATGCCTACCAGGGAGGTGGCAGGGGCTTGCCTGTGTCCAGAATCAGGGAGCTGGAACAATTGGTACAGGGCGAACTGCGGCCCGATTACACCCTGCTGTTGGATGCGCCAGTCGAGTTGGGTATGTCCCGAGCGAGGGGCAGGGGAGAGTTGGATAGGTTTGAGCAGGAGCAAGCTGAGTTCTTTGGCCGTGTGCGTAATAGCTACCTGCAGTTGGCCAGGGAAAGCAGTGGCCGCTATCACGTGGTTGATGCCAGTCGCACCCTGGAAGAGGTTCAGGCTGACCTTGACACCATATGCAGCGAGCTAATGGCTTGCTGGGGTGTGAGGCAGCCGTAATGGAGATAGGCACATTGCCCGCAGTCAGTGCGCCGCTACCCTGGCACGGTGAGGCCTGGAATCGATTCACAGAACAACTGGAGAGCGAACAACTGCCCCATGCCTTGCTGCTTACCGGCGCGCGGTATACCGGTAAGGCCAGGCTCGCGTTGGCCCTGGCGAGGTTATTGCTATGCCAGGCTCCCAGTGACGGCCTTAACTGTGGCCAATGTCACGCCTGCAACCTGAGTGCCAGTGGCAGCCATGGCGACTTCCGTTTGCTGCAACCAGAACAGAAGAGCCGGGTGATCAAGATTGATCAGGTCAGAGAGCTGGTAAGCTTCGCCACCAAGACCGCCAGCTTTGGTAAGCGCAAAGTCATGGTGATCGCACCTGCAGATGCGATGAACACCAATGCTGCAAATGCACTACTGAAATCTCTTGAAGAACCCTCTTCAGAAACCTACCTTATTCTGGTGTGCCAGCAGTTACAGGGAGTGCCAGCTACCATTCGTTCTCGTTGCCAGATGCTCAAGTTGCCACCTCCACCCCAGGAGCCTGCGCTGACCTGGTTGGATCACATCACCGGTGGGCGGCCGGAAAGTGAGCGACTGTATGCCATGGCAGGCGGCCTGCCTCTGCTGGCCGAGGCGATTTTTTGTCAGGAAGATGGGGAGGAGCTGGTTAGCGCTCGTGTCGGCGTCAGGGCGTTACTGGCTGGCAGGATCGCTCCTGCAGAGCTGGTGGCATTGCTGTTACAGGCGTCACTGGAGGATGTGCTAGAGCAGCTTAATGCCGCCTTGCAGGACCTGCTGCGCAACTCCGCTGCACCAGGATTGCGCAGTCCCGGTGGTCTGGCTGCTTTTGCCCTGCTGGATGAGGTGAGAAACATGGAGCGTGCGGTGCGCGCTGGGGCGAATCCAAACCGGCAATTGATGATTGAATCAATTGTGGGAAAAGTGCATAGAGAGTTGGGTGCCTCAGTCGGTAATGATAGTATCGTGGCATAACAGGGGAGGGGGCTGTAGTGAACGAGGGCAGACATAATAGCCGCAACGGCATACTTTCATTAACCATTAAAGATAAGGCGGTGCTGTACTCCGCCTATATGCCTTTTCTAGAAAATGGTGGCCTTTTCGTGCCAACCAACAAGGCTTACGCCATCGGTGACGAGGTATTCATGCTGCTGACCCTGATGGACGAAGTAGAGAAGATTCCCATCGCCGGAAAAGTGGTGTGGGTGACCCCCCGTGGTGCCCAGGGTAATCGGACGGCAGGGATAGGTGTTCAGTTCAGTGAGCAGGATGCCGCAGCCAATACCAAGATAGAAAACCACCTGGCGGGTTCTTTGGAGTCTGAGCGACCAACACATACGATGTAAATCGTATTTAAAGTGGTTTTTTATAAAAGCGATTCAACTACTTGATTTTAATGGCTTTAACGTAAAAAAATGGGTCCCAAAAGGGACCCAATAAGACCATTAGGAGTGAAACATAAAGGAATTGCTTCCCTTACAGAGAACATTGGGTATGTTCCCGAGACCACCCAACTAAGTTAGGGGATAGGTGGTCACGGTCTAAGTATCGCTCAAAACTGGTAATTTTCCACAGCTACTTAGCCTGTTTTTTAACATATTTAGGAATAACAGTATTCGTGTTAATTATATTTGGAGATAAGCAGCGGCGATGGCGCAGCCAGATTCCTTCCTCAGCGGCGTTGTAGAGGGCTTTTACGGGCGCCAATGGAGTTGGCCTATTCGTCAAGCCTATGCCGGGTATCTGCAAAGCCTTGGGCTTAACTGCTACCTCTACTGCCCCAAGGGCGACCCTTATCTGCGCAAGCGCTGGCAGGACCCCTGGCCCGCTGACACCCTCAATGCGCTGCACCAGCTTGGTCGTACCTATACCGAACGGAACCTCTACTGGGGCGTGGGCCTTTCTCCCTTTGCCCTGTACCAGAATTACGGTCAGCCGCAGCGGGAGCAGCTACGCCGCAAGCTGGAGGAGATCGAGTCACTGGACGCTCCATTACTGGCAATCCTGTTTGACGATATGCCCGGTGATATGGACGGGCTTGCCCAACGACAGGCAGAAATTGTCAGCGATGTTCAGCACTGGATGCCGGGATACAGATTGCTGGTCTGCCCTACCTACTATTCCTACGACCCAGCCCTGGAGAAACACTTTGGGGTTATGCCCGCCCATTACAGGGAGGAGCTGGGTCGGGCTCTCGCGGCAGAGGTGGATGTTTTCTGGACAGGAAACAAGGTCTGCAGTGACGCTATCAGCCTGGAAGATATTCAGCCAGTGAACACGGCTTTTGGCCGGCCTGTGACTCTCTGGGATAATTACCCTGTGAACGATGGCGCCGTGCGCAGCAATCACCTGTACCTGGACGCGCTTGAGCACCGAGGAACTGAATTACGGGGCTTTTTGCGGGGCCACTTGTGTAACCCCATGAACCAGGGTCTGCTCTCGCTCCCCGCCATGCTGGGTCTTGCGCGCTTGCATGGTAACTCTTCTGTCGATGAAAGCTGGCTTGCAGCATCAATGGGAGAGGATGTCTGGGAGTGCTTGCAGCGAGACTCCGCCGATTTTCACCTCCAGGGGCTTAGTGGTCTGGGGCGACAGCGATGTGAGGTACTGGCTGACGACTATAGTGGCTTTACCGGCGATGCGGCAGGCGAAGTGGCGGCCTGGTTGCGCGGCGAATATACTTTTGACCCCGCCTGCCTGACGGATTGAGACCTTTGAGACACCAGATTAATGAAGACAGCCTACTGACTTGCGTTCAGGGTGAGCCACTAGCCTGCCTCAATCAGTGGCGGCGCGAGCAGGGGGGAGAGGATGGTCTTCTGCTGGTGGATTTTTCGTTCCAGCAGTGGTGGCTGGATGTAGTAGAGCCTGTGCAGCTAACCGCGCTATATTGCCTTGAAAATGACCAGGTGAAGGTTGTTGTGACAGACTTGGCTCTTCGCTCAGTAGGTCTTGGCCCGGTAGAGCAATTTGAATTGTGGGCCCAGGAGCATAGCTTTTATGTTGTCGCGCCCGGCGACCCACTTCCTTTGTTGCCTACCTATATACCCAAACCCTGGGGCCAGGAAATCTGGTTTACCGGCGTGGAAGAGCGCGGTGTATGCTGCTTTGGGGATTCCAATAAAAATGTTCCCATTCCCTGGCTGCAAGCAGTGATGCCAGGTGAGCCTGTGGGGCAAGCCAGTGCGCCATTGGTGTTGCTGAAGATACTGGACCCGTCAGAGCAGGAGGTTACTGGCGACCTATATTTTGAGCTCCATCAGGACAAGCGTGAGGTCTACGTGGTCACCTGGGTGGATAGTACTGCATGGCCTGATGGACAAGGGGCTATTCGCTATGGGTTTGACCAGCAGCGCCTCCAGGCCTGTGCTGATGAACAGCTTTTTCGCCAGCAGTATCTGGCGGCTGTTCAGGACTATGAACAGGTGCGCAGGGAAATCGATGCATTACCCCAGGGAAGTACTGTGGATTCAGGCTTGCTGCAAAGGGAAGAGTCCCTGCGTCAGGCAATGAATGACTTCACCAATATGCGACCACTGTCAGTAGGCGATGTGGTGGTGGTACCCCTCCTAACACCACATTCTTTGCAGCATGGCGTTCGCACCATTGAGTTCCAGACCCCTGTATATGAGAGGCAGATTCTCTCTTTCACCCAGAAAGTGCTGACCCAGGATCATTGGGATACAGAGCAGGCGGTAGCGCAGATGACCCTGCTCCCACCGCCGGACCAGCCTTTTGAGACGTTGTCTACTGGCGACAATGCACTGGTAGAGCGAATTGTGGATTTCCCGGATTTCGAAGTTCGAAGGGTTCGTATTGAGGCCGGTGAGAGCTTTCAGTTAGAGGTTTCTGACAGCTATGCATTAATTATGGTTGTACAGGGGAAGGTTGCCTTGGGAGGGCTCATTTTGGCAGCGGAAGAAGCTGCACTTTTGCCCCCTGGATGGGAGCAACAGCCTGTCCCCGTGCAGCCCGCACAGCCACTGGTTTTCCTGCTGGCCTTCCCCCGTATTTGAGCGGTTGAACCGGCCCTTTCTTTGTGGCAGAATCTGCGCCCTTGTAACGCCGCCCAGCACTACATCTTGAGCCCGTTTACCCCCCAATAATCAAATGGTTATAGCGGGTTTTCTATAGTTATTTCTAGCTCTTGAGCGAATACTGGGTGTGTTTTTTACTGCGGAAGTGGCGAAATTGGTATACGCGCTGGTTTTAGGTACCAGTGCCGCAAGGCGTGAGAGTTCGAGTCTCTCCTTCCGCACCATATTCAGGGCAGGGCGTTGTCGCAGGGCAACGGACAGCCAAATAGACCATAGTGCGCCGCGGCGCACCACAGCAATCGATTTGTGAGGACATACCATGCAGGTATCAATTGAAACGACATCCGGACTGGAGCGTCGTTTAACAGTAGGCGTTCCAGCTGCCCGAGTGGACAGCGAAGTGAACGATCGACTCAAGAAGGCCTCAAAGGATGTGCGTATGCCTGGCTTCCGTCCCGGCAAGGTACCCATGAAGGTGATGCAGCAGCGCTTTGGTGCCGGTATTCGTCAGGAAGTACTGGGTGAAGTGATGAGCCGTTCTTTCCAGGAAGCTGTAGTACAGGAAAAACTGCGCCCGGCTGGTCAGCCCAGCATTGAGCCCAAGTCTCTGGATGCAGGCAAAGACCTGGAATACATAGCTACCTTTGAAGTGTTTCCTGAAGTAGACGTGGTTGAGCTGAGCGATTTCCCCGTTGAGAAGCCAGTCGCTGAAGTGAAAGATGACGATATCGACAATATCATCGACGTATTCCGCAAGCAGCAGGGTGGCTGGGAAGCCGCTGAGCGCGCTGCGCAGGACGGTGACAAGGTTAATATCGATTACGCCGGCACCCGTGACGGTGAAGACTTTGACGGCGGTAGCGCCCAGGGCAGTGACCTGGAGCTGGGTTCTGGCCAAATGATTCCCGGATTTGAAGACGGCATCGTCGGCATGAAGGCCGGCGACGAGAAAACCCTGGCGCTGAGCTTCCCTGAGGATTACCACAGTGAAGACCTTAAAGGTGCGGCGGTAGAATTCAAAGTCACCCTCAACGGTGTGCAGGAAATGGTACCTGCACCACTGGACGAGGAGCTGTTCGCGCAATACGGCGTAGAAGAGGGCGGCCAGGAGCAGTTCCGTAAGGAAGTGGGCGAGAACATGGCCCGTGAGCTCAAGAACGCCGTGGAATCCAAGGTCAAGCAGCAGGTTATGGACGCGGTTGTAGAGGCCCATGCGGCAGTTGAAGTGCCCAAGGCACTGATAGGCCAGGAAGTTGATGTACTGCGTAACCAGATGTTCCAGCAGTTCGGCGGCGCAGCCGGCCAGGACCTGGACCTGAAATCACTACTGCCTGATGATATGTTCACTGAAAACGCCGAACGTCGGGTTAAACTGGGCCTGGTACTGGCTGAGCTGATCAGCAAGCTGGAACTGAAGGCTGATGCCGATAAAGTCCGTGAAACCATCGAGGAAATGGCCTCTACCTACCAGGACCCGGAAGAGGTCATAAACTGGTACTACTCCAATCAGGAGCAGCTTTCTTCTGTGGAATCCAAGGTTCTTGAAGACCAGGTGGTTGAAAAACTGCTGGAGAATGCCAAGATAGCAGAGATACAGTGCAGCTATCAGGAAGCCATTTCGCCACCTCAGCAGGAGCCCGGTGACGAAGAAGAAGCCTGATAGCGGCTCCCGGGGGTCGCCTGAGGCGGCACCCGATCAACTTATTTAACTCTATCAGGAAGCTACGCTATGCCATTTGACTCTGACGGTCGCAACTCACAGACAATCGATAACCTGGGCCTGGTACCCATGGTGGTTGAGCAGACCTCCAGGGGTGAGCGGTCTTATGATATCTACTCCCGGCTGCTGAAAGAGCGCGTGATTTTTGCGGTAGGTCAGGTGGAAGATCACATGGCCAATCTTATTGTTGCCCAGCTTTTGTTCCTTGAATCTGAAAATCCTGACAAGGATATTCATCTGTACATCAACTCCCCGGGCGGCAGCGTTACTGCTGGCTTGTCTATCTATGACACCATGCAGTTTATCAAACCCGATGTGAGCACCATGTGTATTGGCCAGGCGGCCTCCATGGGCGCATTCCTGCTCAGCGGCGGCGCCAAGGGCAAGCGTTATTGCCTTCCCAACGCCCGGACCATGATTCACCAGCCAAGTGGTGGTGCACAGGGCCAGGCAACGGATATTGAGATTCAGGCCAAAGAGATTCTTATTATCCGCCAGCGCTTGAACGAGTTAATGGCAGAGCATACCGGCCAGCCGCTAGAGGTGATTCAGGCCGATACCGAAAGGGATCGTTTCATGAATGCCCAGGAGAGCCAGGAATATGGCCTGGTTGACGAGGTTGTAAGCCTGCGCAGCAGCCCTGAACAGTAGCTGGGCAATCCTGATTTAGTCCCACTCGGGACTTGCAAAATACTCCAAAAAACATCATCTTAGGCCACAAGGTGATGTTTGATTCACGTGTAAGAGCATAGGGCAGAGAATGAGCGAAGAAACCACCAATTCAGGCGACGACGGCGGTAAGCTGCTGTACTGCTCTTTTTGCGGCAAAAGCCAGCATGAAGTACGCAAGCTGATTGCTGGCCCCTCGGTGTTCATCTGTGACGAGTGTGTAGACCTGTGCAACGATATTATCCGTGAGGAAGTGCAGGAAAGCGGCGGTGACGCCCCCCAGGATCATTTACCAGTTCCCCTTGAAATCAACGGTATTCTCGACGAATACGTGATTGGCCAAAAGCGCGCCAAGAAGGTTTTGGCGGTGGCGGTTTACAATCACTACAAGCGTCTGCGTTATGGCCAGAATCGCGGTGATGATGTTGAGCTGGGCAAGAGTAATATCCTGCTGGTGGGCCCCACCGGCTCAGGTAAAACGCTGTTGGCAGAGACCCTGGCTCGATTGTTGGATGTGCCTTTCACCATTGCCGATGCCACGACTTTGACCGAGGCAGGTTATGTTGGTGAAGATGTAGAGAACATCATCCAGAAACTGCTACAGAAATGTGATTACGATGTAGAAAAGGCCCAGGTGGGTATTGTCTATATCGATGAGATCGACAAAATTTCTCGCAAATCAGATAACCCATCGATTACCCGCGATGTATCCGGTGAGGGTGTGCAGCAAGCGTTGCTCAAGCTGATAGAGGGGACTGTTGCCTCTGTGCCCCCCCAGGGTGGTCGTAAGCACCCTCAGCAGGAATTCCTTCAGGTGGATACCTCTAATATCCTGTTCATTTGCGGCGGTGCGTTTGCTGGCCTGGACAAGGTGATCCGCAACCGCTCTGAAAAGGGTGGGATCGGTTTTAACGCTGAGGTGAAGAGCAAGGACGAAACCCGCAATGTGGGCGAGTTGTTGTTCGATCTGGAGCCGGAAGATCTGGTGCAGTACGGTCTGATTCCCGAGTTTGTAGGACGCCTGCCCGTAATTGCCACCCTGGAAGAACTGGACTCTGACGCACTGGTGCAGATTCTCACCGAGCCGAAAAACTCGCTTACCAAGCAGTACAGCAAGCTGTTTGACATGGAGGGCGTTGAAGTGGACTTCCGCGAGGATGGATTGCGCGCGATAGCTGAGAAGGCCATGGAGCGCAAAACAGGCGCGCGGGGTCTGCGCTCTATTCTTGAAGGTGTGCTTCTTGATTCCATGTATAACATCCCCTCGCGGGATGATGTCAGCAAGGTTGTGATAGACGAGTCGGTGATTCGTGGCGATTCCGAGCCTTTATTGGTGTATCAAAGTAACGAGCCAGCGGCCCGTACGGCGTCGACTGAAGAGTAGTTGTGGCCGCCCCTTCAGGGGTGGATACGGACAAAACCCGGGGGCAACCCTCGTTGCGGTTGTTTTTCTGGTACATGCCCCCATGTAAAGGTGTCGACAGATATCTTTCCGCCTAACCCGGAGATTGTTATGGGTTCATCCTCAGTTATAGAACTTCCCTTACTGCCTTTGCGCGATGTGGTGGTATATCCTCACATGGTGCTACCTCTATTTGTGGGCCGGGAAAAGTCTATAGAAGCCCTGGAAGATGCCATGGCCAACGACAAGCAGGTATTGCTTGTGGCCCAGCGTAATGCGTCCGATGACAACCCCGGTGCAGACGATATCTATCAGGTAGGGACTGTCTCCAATATCCTGCAGTTGCTAAAACTCCCCGACGGCACCATCAAGGTGTTGGTGGAAGGCGGCTTTCGTGCGGCTGTGGACAGTGTTGACGACGAGGGTGATTTCGCTGTTGCCAATGTCAGGGAAATTGTCAGTGACGATATTCCCGATGCAGAGGCCGAAGGCCTGCTGCGCTCCACCAACACCCAGTTTGAAAAGTACGTCAACCTGAGCAAGAAGGTTCCGGCTGAGGTATTAACGTCTCTTACCGGCATCGACGAGCCAGGGCGTCTTGCAGATACCATTGCTGCCCACATGAGCGTCGACCTGGAAGAGAAGCAACGTATTCTCGAAATCGCCGACATCAAGCCTCGTCTTGAGCACCTTATGGGTCTGATGGAAGCAGAGATAGATCTGTTCCAGGTAGAGAAGCGCATCCGTGGCCGGGTCAAGAAGCAGATGGAGAAGTCACAGCGGGAGTATTATCTCAACGAGCAGATGAAGGCCATCCAGAAAGAGTTGGGTGATATGGATGAAGCCCCGAACGAGTTGGATGAGCTGCAGGGCCGGATTGACGAGGCCAAAATGCCCGAGGAGGCAAAGGAAAAGGCCCTCTCGGAGCTCGGCAAGCTAAAAATGATGTCTCCCATGTCTGCAGAAGCCTCCGTGGTGCGCAGCTATATCGACTGGATGGTCAGTGTTCCCTGGGCCAAGCGCAGCAAGGTCAAGCATGACCTGAAACGGGCATCGACAATTCTCGACGAGGATCACTACGGCCTGGAAGAGGTCAAGGATCGTATCCTGGAATATCTCGCGGTACAGAAGCGGGTCCGAAAGGTGAAGGGGCCAGTACTTTGCCTGGTGGGCCCACCTGGAGTAGGTAAGACCTCTCTGGGAGAATCAATCGCCCGATCCACCAATCGGAAGTTCGTCCGGATGGCCCTTGGCGGCGTTCGCGATGAGGCAGAAATTCGCGGTCACCGACGCACCTATATAGGCTCAATGCCCGGCAAGCTATTGCAGAAAATGTCCAAGGCAGGGGTGAAGAATCCGCTATTCTTGCTCGATGAAATAGACAAAATGGGTATGGACCACAGGGGTGACCCTGCATCTGCCATGCTCGAGGTGCTGGACCCGGAGCAGAATCACGCCTTTAACGATCATTATCTTGAGGTGGATTATGACCTCTCGGACGTGATGTTTGTTTGTACCTCAAACACCATGAATATCCCCGGCCCGCTACTGGACAGGATGGAAGTTATCCGTATCCCGGGTTACACCGAAGATGAGAAGCTCAATATCGCTGAGCGCTACCTGATTCCCAAACAGATTAAACTCAATGGCCTGAAGAAGGGCGAGCTGACCATATCAGACGAAGCCGTTACGGATATTATCCGCTATTACACAAGAGAGGCTGGTGTACGCTCCCTGGAGCGCGAAATCGCCAAGGTTTGCCGCAAGATGGTTAAAGCTATCACCCTGAAAGAGGCCGAAGGGGGCTCGCAAGTGAACTCCGAAATGCTCGGCGAGTTGCTGGGAGTGCGGAAGTTTAACTATGGTATTGCCGAGGAAGAGAACAAGATTGGGCAGGTGACCGGCCTTGCCTGGACCTCTGTAGGTGGTGAATTACTGACTATCGAGGCCGTTGCCGTTGCCGGCAAGGGTCGGCATGTAAAAACCGGATCTCTTGGTGATGTGATGCAGGAGTCTATACAGGCGGCCACAACTGTAGTGCGGAGCCGGTCCCAGATGCTGGGTATTCCAGCTGATTATCACGAAAAACACGATGTACATATCCATGTTCCGGAAGGGGCAACTCCCAAAGACGGCCCCAGCGCAGGTGTTGCCATGTGCACGGCGCTGGTTTCTGTGCTGACTGAGATTCCCGTGCGTGCAGATGTGGCCATGACAGGTGAAATTACCCTGCGTGGTGAGGTGTTACCCATTGGCGGACTGAAAGAAAAGCTGCTGGCAGCTCGCCGTGGCGGTATTAAAACCGTGATCATTCCCAAGGAAAATGAGCGAGATCTGAAAGAAGTGCCGGATAACATCAAGGCAGACCTCAAAATCCGGGCTGTTAAATGGATTGATGAGGTGCTCGCGATCGCTCTGGAGACCATGCCGGAACCCCTCACCGACGAGGAGTATCTCGCAAGTACCGCCACAAAGAGCGATGATGCTTCCCAGGAGGAAAAAAAACGCATAAATACGCATTGAAGCGGGCGATCTTTATTGACCGGGATTCCCGCTCTGGTATAAAGTCGTGCGGTCGACTGGATGGATGAAACTGAGCTATATAAAGGTTCTGAGCCATTCGTCACTAACATTAATAACTGATTTCGTAAGCCCGACTTCCCGGGTAACAAGACCAGAATTTTTAACCAAGCAATATTCTCAAGGGGATAAGTGTGAATAAAACTGAACTGATTGATGCAATTGCAGCTGCGGCTGACCTGCCCAAAGCTTCCGCTGGCCGTGCACTGGACGCTGTTGTTGATAGCGTTACTGAAGCGCTCACCAAGGGCGACCAGGTTTCCCTGGTAGGCTTTGGAACATTCTCTGTGAAGCACCGGAATGCTCGTACAGGCCGCAACCCGCAGACCGGAGCAACTATTGAAATTGCCGCTTCCAACGTGCCCAGCTTTAAAGCAGGCAAGGCGCTCAAGGATGCCGTTAACCCCTGATTCCGTTAACCGGGCTGGCTGGCTCGGGATTAATATCGCGGGCCAGTTTTAACGGTGAAACCCTGAATCGGTAAAAAGGCGCACTTTTTGGTGCGCTTTTTTTTTAGTTCTACAAGAGACCTGTTCCATGCTTCAAGATATACGTCAGAATGCCCAGGGCACTGTGGCCAAGATAATTGTTGGCCTTATCGTCATCGCCTTCTCCCTCTTTGGGATCGAATCCATCTTACTTGGCAGTGGGGGTTCAGGAGTGGCTGAGGTCAATGGTGAAGATATCACTCCCCAGGAGCTTCAGCAGGCGGTGAATAGCCAGAAACGCCGGCTGATTTCCATGATGGGCGAGAATGTCGACCCGGCCATGCTCGATGATCAGCGGCTGACGGGCCAGGCTATGGATTTCCTGGTTCAGCGTAAATTGCAGATTCAGTCCGCACAATCAATGGATTTGGTTGTTTCAGATGGACAGGCAGGAACGATTATCGCTGCAATGGAGCAGTTCCAGGTCGATGGAGCCTTCGTCCCTGAAGTGTATCGTAGCGTTCTGTCTACAGCAGGGTATACCCCTGCATCTTTCAAAAAGGGCCTGCAGGAAGATATGTTGTTGAATCAGAGCCGCTCTGGTCTGGCCGGTAGTGAATTTGCTACGCCAGCAGAACTGGCATTAAGTGCCCAGGTGGTTGCCGAGCAACGTGACCTGCGTTACCTGACCATTCCCCTGGATCGTTTCCTGGCCCAGGAAGAGGTGACTGATGAAGACGTCGCCGACTATTACGAGCAAAACAGCAGCGATTTCCTCACAGAAGAGGCGGTGGAGCTGGATTATATAGAGCTGAAACTGGAAGACTTTCGCAAGCCAGTTGAAGAAACCGCTATTGCCGAGGCCTACGAGCTGGAAATACAGGATGCCCAGTACAAGAGCGAGCATCGGGTGTCACATATCCTGCTGGAACAGGGTACGGATGAGTCTGCTGAAGCCTACGGCCAGCGCCTCAATGAAGTGAGCAAGAGGCTGGCCGAAGGCGGAGATTTCGCTGAACTTGCTCGCGAGTTTTCCGATGATATCGGCTCTGCGGCTGCCGGTGGCGACCTCGGTTTTACCAGTGGTGACGCATTCCCCCAGGAGATGGAGTCAGCAATCGCCGAATTGGAGCTGTCGACTGTATCCCAGCCGGTAAAAACCGAGGCAGGGATTCATCTGATCATGGTGACCGAACGTCGCGATGGCGAAGCGCCGAGTCTGGAGGAAATGCACGGCCAGCTTGAAGAAAGAATTGCAATGGAGGAAGCCCGGGTTGAATTACTACGTACCGTGGAATCCCTGAAAGACCTGGCCTTCAACGCAGAGACGCTTGCTGATCCAGCCACGGAGCTGTCCCTTGAAGTTCAGCAGAGCGAGAAGCTCACCCGTGCACAGGCCGAGGGCTTGTTCGCAAACCCGACATTGCGAAGTGCAGCTTTCTCGGAAGATGTACTGGTAGCCGGGCATAACAGTGATGTACTGGAACTGTCCGGAGGCAATTTTGTTGTGTTGCGAGTTGGCCAGCATCATCAGGCACGAGTGAGACCGGTTGCAGAGGTACGCGGGCAGATTGTCGTGCAAATTGGCGAACAGCGATCCCGGGAGGCCGTCAACGTCGAAGCAGACCGAGCTGTCGCTGCACTACGAGGTGGTGAAACCCTGGAGGCATATGCACTAGCACAGGGTTATGAATGGCAGGTGGAGCTGGGTGCAGATCGCCGAAACCTGAATGTTCCTCGTGAGGTGCTGCAACGGGTATTCACTTTACCTGTGCCCGATGAAGGCAGTTCCATTGTCGATTCCGTGGCCAGTATTGCGGGAGACGCCCGTGTATTTGAGTTGGTGAGAGTGACAGTGGGTGAGCTTCAAGCGCTGTCAGAGAGCGAGCGCGAGCAACTTAAGCAACAAGTGGGAGGGGAGTATGGGCAACTCGTCGACAATGAACTCCAGATCGGTCTGCGTGATAGCGCCGACATCAACATATTGTAAGAATTTTCAGAGGCAGATATGGCAACGCAGATACTGACACTTAACCAAATTTCATTAAAAGGGCTGGATCGCCTGCCCCGTGATTGCTATGAAATCGCTAGCGAATTTTCGCATCCCGATGCCATTTTGCTACGTAGCCACAAGCTGCAAGCCGAGGATATTGCCGACTCCGTGCTGGCAATTGGCCGGGCGGGGGCTGGTGTGAATAATATTCCGGTGGAAGCGTGCAGCAAGCGCGGCATTCCCGTATTCAATTCACCGGGCGCCAACGCCAATGCCGTGAAGGAGCTTGTGGCAGTAGGGTTGCTGCTTGGTTCTCGCGGTGTGATCGAGGGTGTTCAGTACGTCGATACCCTCGCCGGAATGAACGACAAAGCTGAATTGAACAAAACACTGGAAGCTCATAAAAAAAACTTCAAGGGCAGCGAGTTGGTTGGTAAGACTCTGGGCGTTGTCGGCCTCGGCGCCATCGGTTCAATGGTCGCAGAAATGGCGCTGACGATGGGTATGGACGTGGTGGGCTACGACCCGGCCTTGTCTGTAGAGGCCGCATGGCGGCTGTCCAGCCAGGTGCGCAAGGCGGACACTCTGTCAGCCCTGTTTGCCCGTTGTGACTACATTACTCTGCACCTGCCAGTACTGGATTCTACCCGCGGGCTGATTAATGCTGAGCTGCTGTCAGCAGTACGAGAGGGCACCTGTCTGCTGAACTTTGCCCGCCAGGAGATTGTCGATGAAGATGCCCTGGTAGACGCGCTCAATGGCGATAAGCTGCGCAAGTATATTGGCGACTTCCCATCCCCGGCCCTGATTGGTAGGGACGACGTTATCCTGATGCCACACATCGGCGCCAGCACAGATGAGGCAGAGGATAACTGCGCCATTATGGCGGCAGATCAGCTGCGCGACTTTATTGAGAACGGCAATATCCGTAACTCGGTAAACTTTCCGGGTCTGGCGCTGGAACGAGTGACAGGCTGTCGCCTGTCTGTAACTAACGAGAATGTTCCCAAAATTCTTGGTAGCCTGCTGTCGACTCTCGCTGATGAAAATATTAACGTGATCGACATGCTGAACAAGAGCCGGGACGGCATAGCCTACAACTTGATCGATATCGATACCCATCCGGATGATTCGGTATTGGACACAATGCGAGGCATTGAGGGTGTGGTAAATGTCAGGCTGATCGGCGACTGTGCCTGACCCAAAATCCCAGCAACTTCTGGGCTTTTTTTGTTGTGTCTGATCAGCCTCTGGATTCAATTGAGAAGCAGGTAGGTAAAAGCGCCAGAAATTTCGACGCGCCACCACTGCACCTTTGGGACCCTGAGCTTTCAGGTGATATCACCATCCGTATTGCCGCCGACGGCAGCTGGTTTCACGAAGGAGGCCAGATTCAGCGCGAATCCCTGATCCGTTTGTTTGCAAGTATCTTACGGCGCGAGGAAGACCAGCAGTATTATTTGGTTACTCCCACAGAAAAGTGGCGCATAGAGGTTGAGCTTCACCCCCTGGTTGTAGTCGATGTAGAGCAACAGCTGAAGGACGCAGAGTCTGTGCTAAAGCTCACCCTCAACACTGGAAAAGAGCTTTTACTCGGCCAGGAGCATTCTCTTTTCCTGGAGTCATCGCTGAACAATGTCGCCGCCGTGACACTATGGCATGGGCTGACGGCGCTGTTTAACAGAGCCGCCTGGTACCGGCTGGTGGAGATGGCCGAAGAAGTAGAGGGTATTCCCTGCGTGTTCAGTGCAGGGCATCAGTTTCCGCTAGTGGATTTGTAAGCCTGGCCTCGGCAGAAAAGCCGGGTGTCAATGCTTTGTCTTACATATTTGGGTAGTTAGGGCCGCCAAAGCCTTCAGGTGTTATCCACACAATATTTTGTGACGGATCCTTGATGTCACAGGTTTTACAGTGCACGCAGTTCTGGCTGTTAATCTGAAATTTCTGCTCCCCAGACTCCTCCTCAACAATCTCGTAAACACCCGCCGGACAGTAACGTTGCGCAGGTTCGTTCCACAACGGCAGGTTTGTGCCCAGGGGAATGCTGGCGTCTTTCAGCGTTAGGTGGCAGGGCTGGTCCTCCTCGTGATTGGTATTGGAAAGAAATACCGATGACAGTCGGTCAAAGCTGATCTTATTATCCGGTTTGGGATATTCGATAGCCTTGCTGTCTGCCGCAGGCTTGAGTGTCTTGTGGTCAGGCATGGTGTCGTTCAGGGTGAACGGCAGCCTGCCGCCAAAGATGTTCTGGTCTATCCACACCAGGGCAGCGCCCAGCATGAAGCCAAACTTGTGCATAAAGCCAGAGAAATTACGGGTGGTATACAGCTCATCGCCAAGCCAGGAGTTCTCGATATTGGTGGCGAAACTGTCCAGATCTGCGGGGGCAGATTCACCTTGGGCCAGGGCAGTAACAACAGTTTCTGCAGCCACAATACCGCTCTTCATGGCTGTGTGATTACCCTTGATCTTTACGCTGTTCAGGGTGCCGGCGTCACAGCCTACAAGCAAGCCTCCCGGGAAGTGCATCTTGGGCAGGGAGTTATAGCCGCCTTTGGTAATAGCCCTGGCGCCATAGGCGATGCGAGTTGCACCTTCTTCCAGGTAGTGCGCCACGCTGGGGTGATGCTTCCAGCGGTTGAACTCCTCGAAAGGGCTCAGATTGGGATTGGAATAGTTAAGGTCGGTAATCAGGCCCAGATAGAGCTGATTATTTTCTGCGTGGTAGACGAATCCACCGCCGCTGGCGGCGTTTTCTGTAAGAGGCCATCCAAGGCCGTGCTCAACCAGGCCCTCGTCGTGCTTGTCTGGTGCGATCTCCCAGATTTCCTTGATGCCAATACCGTAATGCTGGGGGTCTTTGCCCTCATCCAGCTTGAACTGGCTGATCAGTTGCTTGCCCAGGTGGCCGCGGCAGCCTTCAGCAAAAATGGTGTATTTTGCATGTAATTCCATGCCAGGCATGTAGCTGTCTTTTTTCTCGCCGGATTCGCTAAGGCCCATATCGCCGGTAGCAATACCTTTTACCCGGCCGTCCTCATGGAACAGTACCTCGGAGGCAGCAAAGCCCGGATAGACTTCTACACCCAGGCCTTCAGCCTGGTCTGCCAACCAGCGGCATACGTTACCCATGGAGACAATATAATTGCCTTCGTTATGAGTGTGCTTGGGAATAAAGAAGTTGGGGTGGGTGACCTCGCCGGCGGCACTGGTG
>ERZ1046740.1373-NODE-1373-length-17270-cov-5.097183_pt1 | contig 17270 bp, 13 predicted proteins | sample MGYA00383093_ERZ1046740 | MGnify/ENA primary metagenome ERZ1046740 (study PRJEB29581, sample SAMEA5548363) | metagenome | biome: marine; feature: coastal; material: water | depth 25 m | study: Short-term variability in the microbial, nano- and picoplankton... | reverse complement strand
GGGCCATTTCGAGGGCCGATTGGGCAAATTCGTTGCCACGGTTAATTTCTTCGCCAGCACGAGCTTCGGCCTGGGCGAGGGTGTTCACCACCAGGATTCCGTTGATGACGGGGATCTGTTTGCGAACGCTAAGTTCCTGCAGTGCGACTGCGGTGCTGTCTCCGATGATGTTGTGGTGGTTGGTGTCACCGGCGATGACGACGCCGATGACGATGATGGCGTCGAAATTCGAATGCTCGATTACGGCGGATGCGGCGTAGGGGAGCTCGGCGGAGCCCGGCACACGCTCAATCACCGGCGCGCCCGCTCCGGCGGCTTCCAGAGTCTGGCAGGCATGGGCGACCAGTGAGTCGACCAACGCCTCATTGAAGCGCGCAGCAATGATCGCGAAGCGCAGGCCGCTTCCGTTAAATTCTTGGTGACTGGGGGTGTCTAAACTCATCGAGCGGACCATAAAGACGCGTGCCGCAGAGGCTGGCAACGGGAAACTGCGACAGGTTTCGCAGCGGCACACTCTTAGGGAGCTTCGCTCTGTTTCGATGTTTGGCGCCGAATGTTCCATCTGGTCCGATCATTCACTTCGTGAAATCCAGTCTTGTCGTCCTTCGTCCTCCAAACAACGTTCCTCGCTATGTTCACATTGCTCAAAGAATCCGGATCGGCCCGTCGCGGTGTCCTCGAAACCCGCCACGGCTCCATCCAGACTCCGATCTTCATGCCGGTCGGTACTCAGGCCACGGTCAAGGGCATGACGCCCGCTCAGATCGAAGAGGTCGGCGCGCAGATCATTCTCGGCAACACGTATCACCTTAATATTCGTCCTGGCTCGGGCTTGGTGCAGGAGATGGGTGGCTTGCACAAGTTTATGAATTGGAACAAGCCGATCCTGACCGACAGCGGTGGCTTTCAGGTTTTCAGCCTCTCCAAGCTGCGCAAAATCACAGAGAAGGGGATCGAGTTCCGCTCGCACCTCGATGGGCGTAAGTTGTTTCTGGGGCCGAAAGAGTGCTTTAAGATTCAAGAGGAGCTCGATACCGACATCGCCATGGTGCTGGATGAGTGCCCGCCGTTTCCCTGCGAACGTGATGCGTGTGAAGCCGCGGTGCAGCGCACCATCCGCTGGGCGGGGGAGTTTCTGGAGCATGCGCGCGGCGAAGGCTTCCTCGAGTCCGGGCACCACGTGTTCGGGATCATTCAGGGATCGGTTTACGATGACCTGCGCCAGCATTGTGGACGGGCACTCGCCGAGATGGATTTTCCCGGTTATGCGATCGGTGGCGTTAGTGTCGGCGAGCCGGAAGAGGAAATGATCCGCCAGGTGGCCGCCTGTGCGCCGGTTATGCCGAAGGAGAAGCCGCGTTATGTGATGGGCGTCGGTACGCCGGTGCAGTTGTTGAAGATGGTCGGTCTCGGCATGGATATGTTCGACTGCGTCATGCCGACTCGGCTCGCGCGTCATGCCTCGGTGTTTACTCCGGACGGCGTGTTGAATCTGAAGAACGAGCGTTTCAAGCACGATCCCAATCCGATCATGGAGGCGGATAATTATACTTGTAAGCACTTCAGCCGCGCCTACCTCCGCCATCTGGTCATGGCCAAGGAACTGCTCGCGCATACCTTACTGTCGATCCATAACACGCATTTCTTCTTGGATCTGATGGCGCAGGCCCGCGCGCACATCGAGGCCGGTGATTATGGCCAATGGAGTGCCGCATGGATCGCACGCTACAACGCGGGCGGAAAGTAGGGGCGGGTTTTAAGGTTTTGTTTTGGAGTGCCGATGACTTATCGGCATTCCTATCGCTTCACACTGTCCGGCAGTATGAGGTCGGTTTCCCGGCGTAGCCAGTGGCACAGGTTGCGGCTAAGCTCTACGCAGGCTTCGAGCAATTCGGGCTTGGCGCTGTCGGGTGTGGGTTGGTTGAGCAGCTGCTTGCCGGGCTCGCGTAGGTGGGTGGGGAGCTGCGGCCACCAGGATTCGCGGACGGGGTAGCCTTCGTCTTTGAGCAGTAGGTAAACCGCTTTAAGGAAGACAATGCCGGGGACGTCGCGCTCGGCAAAGGCATTCAGTGTGCGTTCTGTGAGCCGGTAGAGTTCGGCCGGGGCGGCCATGTGCGGGCCGTTTTGCGCGATCAGTGCGCAGAAGTCGGAGGCGTATTGGAGCTTCCTGTAAGATTGGCCGATGCTGCTGCGGCGCTGCACGAGTTGATATTCGCTGACGAATCGGGCGGTGCCTTGTTTGGAGGTTTCCAGCTGGATGTCGGCGCTGTCGAACAGGTCGGGCGCCGCGCTGAGTGGGTTCTTTTTGGAGAGGCGCTTCAGGCAGAGAAAGGCACCGCTCTCAGCTGTCAGAATATCGAGTTTTTGAAACGATTCGCCGGATGGGGCGATGCGTAGCACGAGCGCGCGTTCGGTGACTACGGGAGCGCTCATGATTCAGGTGGGACAGTGGGAAAGTTCGAGAGTGGCAAAGTGTGCATGTTGAAGCGTTCTCTCATTGACACCTTATACAGTCCCGCTGGCTTCAGTTGGGTTGTTGATTGTCACGGCTTCGTCGCTGTCTGCATTCGGAACCACCGCACCGCCGGAGATGATGAGTTTCATGCCGTCGGCAATGGTCATGTCCAAGCGTGTGATGTCTGTTTCCGGGAGCATCAGGAGAAAGCCACTGGTCGGGTTGGGGGTGGTGGGGACGAAGACGTTGACGATGTGCTCGCCGGTGACGTCTTGGGTTTCGCCTTTTGCGGTACTGGTCAGGAAGCCCAAAACATAGCAATGCTTACGCGGATATTCGATCAGCACCACCTCTTGGAAGACCGCCTTCTTCTGTTGGCTGAAGGTCTGAACGATTTGCTTCACGGATCGGTAAACCGTGTTGATGAAGGGTACGCGGTCGAGCAGGCGTTCCATATTGTGCAGAATCATTCGCCCGAGGAAGACGCGTGAGCCGTAACCGAGCAGTGTGATGAGCAAGAAGACCACCAATACGGAGATCAATTCCAGTCCGACCTGAATGATCGGCATATCCCTGAGTTCTTTGTCTAGGAACCAAAAGAAAAATTTACTCGCCGGAGTGCCGAGGCGGTCGAGTAGGAAGTTGATCACGATGATCGTCACGCCGAGCGGAAGGATGACGACGATACCGGTGATGAAGGCGTTGCGTAGAGAGCGTAACATAGAATGGGGGGCATCGTAGGTGCTTTGTTGCATGCTGCAAGCACCCTCCTCGAGAATTCCATGTGCGGCTTTATTCGTCGTCGAGATGCTGTGTTTCGCAGAGAATGAACGTCCATTTGCGTTCATTGACGGTTTAAACTTTTCCTCGCGGATGCGCTTGCCTTGCTCCGGCCACACTTTCTATTGGGTGCTATGGAAAACCTGCATCATCACTACGACGGTCTTATCTTTGATATGGATGGCACGCTGGCCGACACGATGCCGACCCACTTTATCGCATGGTCGCGCTCGATGGCGGAGCATGGTATTCAGTTTTCCGGGGATCGTTTCTATGCCTTGGGCGGTGTGCCGGCTTCTGAAATTATCGAGATGTTGGCCGAGGAGCAGGGACTTGTTGTTGATGCGAATGCGATCGCGGAGGCAAAGGAGGTTTTGTTTTTGGAGTTGTTGGGGGACGTGCAGCCAGTAGTGCCAGTCAAAGCGATTGCTGGATTTCACCGGGAACATCTTCCGATGGCGATTGCCACCGGGAGTCCGAAGTGGGTGGCGGAGAGGATACTCAAAGCACTGGGCATTCGTGAGTGGTTTAATGCAGTGGTTGGGGCCGAGTGTGTGGCGAATTCGAAGCCCGCGCCGGATGTGTATCTCCGCGCTGCTGAATTGATCGGTGTCGACCCGAAGCGTTGCCACGCGTTTGAGGATACCAAGCTGGGCATGCAGGCGGCCAAAAATGCCGGCATGGTGGTGGTCGATATTCACACGTTGTTGTAGGTTTTTTCGTTAACGGTGTTTGAGGGCACCTCTGAAAACCTACCATGACCGAGACGAGAGCAATTTTGATTTTGAGCAAGGCGACTCTGAGCACAGGAGGGCTGGAAGCCCGCCCTGAGTGCTTAGAGCAACGCAACTCAGAATCAAAAGTGCCTCGGTCTGAAAGACTTGCTGCTTGCTGCGCTCAGGCGGCGTTGCTCGCACCAAGGCAGGGCCCAAGGCCCAACCGTTGGCACGAGAGCCTTGCCTGCATCACAGCAAATCAGCAATCTCGGCTCACGGGAGGTTTCCAGAGGTGCCCTTGAGTGAACTTTTTTAAAGCGCGCTGGAATAAGTCGGCGGGATCTGCTTTCGTATATGGATGCCGAGCGCTTTGCAGAATATTCCGTCATTTGAGGCCACCCTCGCCGAGAGCCAACTCAAGCTCACGCGCAAGGCGCCGCGTGTTTTGCAGGTCAATGTCGGCAAGCTCTGTAATCTCACCTGTGTGCACTGTCACGTAAACGCTGGTCCGCGCCGCAAGGAGATCATGACGCGCGACACGGTTGATCGGATACTTGACTGGCTTCAAGGCACCGAGATCGAAGTTGTCGACCTGACCGGGGGTACTCCGGAGATGATCCCGGGCTTTCGCTATATTGTAGAAAATATTCGCGGCATGGGAAAGACGGTGATGGATCGTTGTAACCTGACTATTCTCAACGAGCCCGGCTACGAATGGGTGGCAGAGTTTCACGCCGAGCACGGGGTCGAAATCGTGGCCTCCATGCCGTGCTACTGTCCGAAGAATGTGAACGAGCAACGCGGCGATGGCGTCTTCGATTCCAGTATCAAAGCGCTACAGACTTTAAATAAACTCGGCTACGGAAGGAATGCACGCCTGAAGCTGGATCTCGTTTATAATCCCAACGGCGCGAGCTTGCCGCCCGAGCAAGGCGAGCTCGAAGCCGATTATAAGCGTGAGTTGAAGACGCATTTCGGCATCGTATTCCATCATCTCTATGCAATCACCAATATGCCGATCGCACGCTTTACCTCCTATTTGAAGCGCGAGGGAGTATATGCCGAATACATGCAATTGCTGCTCGATAATTTTAACCCTGGTTCAGTCGGGGGGCTCATGTGCCGCGACACCATCAATGTCGATTGGGAGGGCCGCGTGTATGACTGTGATTTCAATCAGCAGCTCGGGCTCCAGTCTGGTGAGAAAGCTGCGCTCTTAAAGGTGTGGGATGTGGATTTCGCCGACTGGTTGAGTCTGCCAATTTTGACCAGCGACCATTGCTATGGTTGTACCGCCGGTCAGGGCTCCAGCTGCGGCGGCGCTACAGTGTAATGTGTTCGGGGGTGACCCCAGTGGCGGACGTTCCCTTTGACTCCCAAATTGTGGAATAAAATTCGAATATCAGGTTCAAATCAGTATCATGTTTTCGATGAATCGATCCAATGCCTTCCTGATCGTGGCTGTTCCGATCTTTCTTCTTTGTAGTTGCTCACTCAATGCCGCGCCGGACTATTCGGACTATGCGCGCTTGCTGAAAACGTATGTTGCAGGGGATGGGGTGCGCTATGCCGAATGGGCGCAGCAGCCCGGGGATGTTGCCAGACTGAAGACATTCGTCACGCAGCTCGGGGAGGTTGAGATCGATGCACTCTCGAAGGAGGGGCAGAAGGCCTTGTATATTAACCTCTACAATGCGGCGATGCTGCAGGCTGTCCTTGATCACTACCCAATTCAATCGGTGAAGGAAATTGGTCTGCTGCCGTTCAGTATTTTTAAAAAGAAGTTTATTCCCCTGGGTGATGAGCGTGTGAGTCTGGATGGGGTGGAAAAGGGCATTTTGTTGAAAACCTATTTTGATCCGCGCATCCACTTTGCGGTGAACTGTGCGAGTGAAAGTTGCCCGCCGCTACGCGCGGACCCTTATTGCGGAGATCGTTTGGAGGTGCAGTTGGATGAGCAAACGCGCTTGTTTGCGCAGAGTGATCGAGCCGCCCGGGTTCATGCCGCGAAGCGAAGCGTGGCGTATTCGGAATTATTCAAGTGGTATGCGGACGACTTTTTCGTTGAGAATCCTGCTCAATTTTTAAATCGTTATCGAGAGTCGGCCTTGCCGATTGAATATTCCGTAGGCTGGATTGATTATGACTGGTCGCTGAACGCTGCATCGAACTGATTATGCCGAATTGTATCTCTCGCTACACGCACTGGCTCCACTCGCAATGGCCCGCCGGCGGTATTGAAAAAGGCCCCGGTGTGAACGCCGACGGCACCACGAATTTAAAAGGTGTGCGAGTGGTCGGTGATTTGACGGGAGTGCCTTTGTTGAAGTTTTCTGCTGATACGGGAGCGAAGGCCGTCGCGGGGATTCTGAAAGAGCCGGATTTCAACGTTGGAGCGGTGGTGGACTCTGATGTCTATGATCTGGTGATCGTGGGTGCGGGTGTCTCAGGGATATCCGCTGCGATCGAAGCGAAGAAGGCGGGTTTGAATTTTGTGATCTATGAAGCGGACGAGAGTTTTGCCACGATTCATAATTTTCCGCGCAAGAAGCCCATCTATACTTATCCGACTGAGATGCGGAATGCGGGGGAGCTGCACTTTAAGGCAGACGTAAAGGAGGTCTTGCTGGAGGAGCTGAAGGCGCAGCAGGTTGAATATGGCATCGAGACGACGCGGGCGAAAGTGCAGTCGATTAGTCGATCCGGTGGAGTGCTTTCGCTTGAGTTTGTCAAAGGAGCGCCGGTCAAAGCGCAGCGTGTGATCGTGGCGATTGGGCGGACCGGGAATTTTCGGAAGCTGAATGTACCGGGCGAGGGAATGGATAAAGTCTCCAACCGCTTAATCGATGCGAGTGAGTATTCCGGGCAAAAGGTGATGGTAGTGGGCGGTGGCGATTCGGCCTTGGAAGCAGCCATCGCGCTTTCTGAATCCGGGGCGATCGTTTCGCTGAGTTACCGGAAGGATACATTCTCAAGAGCAAAACCTGAGAATGCGGAGAAGGTGCAGGCACTCGCCGCCAATGAGAAGCTGGCCCTTTACATGGGCACGAATTTACAAGAGATCAACGAGGGCCACGTCGTGGTGTGCGGGGATGATAATCAAGACTGCAAGGTGGAGAACGATTACGTCTTCACCTTGATCGGGCGTGAGCCCCCGCTGGACTTTTTCCGTAAGTCGAAGATTCCGGTGACGGGAGACTGGACACCGAAAGTGTGGGGCGGTCTGATCGGCTTCTTTATCGCGTTTATGATTTTTTACCATTGGCAGAAGGGACTCTGGTTTCAGGGGATCAGTCCGGGTAAATTGGCGTGGTGGGTGAGTTCGCTCGGAGGTGTGCTTCAAGCGCAGGTGGACAACCCGCGGAACATTTTAAACCATTTGCGCGGGGCGATGAATCAGCCGGGGTTCTATTATTCCTTGGCTTATTGTGTGTGCGTGGCGGCTTTCGGAATGCGGAGGATCAAGCGTCGTCGCACGCCGTATGTGAAACTGCAAACACTGACGCTGTCGGCCTTTCAGATCATCCCGTTGTTTCTGTTGCCTTGGATTTTATTGCCCTGGTTCGGCGCCCTCGGTTGGTGGGAGTCCGGCATTGGTGGCATCATCGCAGATTGGTTCTGGCCGAATGGCGAGTATTGGCGGGCTTTCGGACTGATTCTCGCATGGCCGCTGTTTGTCTATAACTGGTTTACTTCGGAACCGCTCTGGGGCTGGCTGATTCTTGGTTTCGTGCAGACCTTCGTGTTTATCCCGTTTATCGTGTGGAAGTGGGGGAAGGGTGCGTATTGCGGGTGGATTTGCAGCTGTGGCGCTCTGGCCGAGACCTTGGGCGATGCGCATCGGCATAAGATGCCGCATGGGCCATTTTGGAATAAGCTTAATATGCTCGGGCAAGTGCTGCTCGCGGTGGCTTTTGTGATGATGGGTTTTCGGATTCTCGGATGGGTGCTGCCGGATGGGAACTTTGCCGATGGTATTTTCCATGCGATGCTGTCGGGGATTCCAGTGTTGAACTGGAAATACACGGTGGATGTTTGGCTGGCCGGTGTCTTTGGGGTGGCCTTTTATTTCCACTTTTCGGGGCGTGTGTGGTGTCGATTTGCCTGTCCGCTCGCGGCGCTGATGCATATCTATGCACGCTTCTCGCGCTACCGTATTTTCGCGGAGAAGAAGAAGTGCATCTCCTGTAATGTCTGCACCACGGTCTGCCACCAGGGGATTGATGTGATGAACTTCGCGAACAAGGGAATGCCGATGGAAGATCCGGAATGCGTGCGTTGTTCCGCCTGTGTGCAGTCCTGTCCTACAGGAGTCTTGAGCTTCGGGCGCTTTGACGGGAAGGGCGGCGTTATATACGATCAGTTACAGGCGTCACCCGTGCGGATACAGGAGGCGCATACGCTTTCGCCAGTTGATAAATTACTTGCGGAGGGGAAGCGTTGAGTTGCCCTGTCAGTTTTTGGGGCCTAGTGGTGTATCGGTAAATATGGATTTGAATCGTATACCGGAGCTGGCGCATCGCGAATGATGAAGGTACGCATGTGGGTATGGCTCTTTCTGCTGGGCATGGCGTCGGTTGCGGCTTTCGCATATGCTCAGGTGGCGACCAGCTTTGATGCTCCGAGTCTGTGGCGTATCGGGCTGTTTCCTTTGATCGGGTTGGCCGGAGTCCTGAGCGTTTTCCTGTTTCCTGGATTTAGGCAGAAACGAAATGTCGTATTGGCTATTTGGATACCGTCGATTGTGCTGCGCGTGCTGCTGTTGCCGACTGCTGTTTCGGATGATGTGAACCGCTATCTATTTGAGGGGAAACTCGTCCGGTCCGATATAAACCCTTATGTGCAAACTGCGGATGTGGAAGCCCTCAAGTCCTATCGGGATGTGTATTGGCGGGCGATGAACCATAAGGACAAGCCGACTGCCTATCCGCCGCTTGCCGAACTCACGTTTGCGGCGATTGGTGGCGTGTCGTACCATCCGTTGGCTTACAAGATCGTGTTTGTCTTGGCCGATTTGCTGACCCTCGGCGCAGTCCTCCAATTACTGCGCAGGCGAGGGCTGAGTTTGTCCTACTCCGGGTTGTATGCGCTCAATCCGATTGTCCTTCTCGCATATGCCGGCGAGGCGCATTTTGATTCCTTGATGGTTGCCGCATTGATGTGGGCCTTGTGTGCGCATCAAGCCGGGCGCCGGCAATTGGCGGTGGCCTTGGTTTCGGTGGCGACGGGGATTAAGTGGATCACCTTGCCTTTGGTTCCGTTCTTTGTCGGGAAGCGACTGGTTTCGGGGGCGGTGGTTGCTTTGGTCGTGTTGTTGCTGCCGGCGATGTGTTTCCGGGATTCACTGGTTGAGTTGTTCCATGCCTTGTTCGCGTTCGGCGGCACGCGGAGTTTCAATGGATTAGTTTATGATCTCTTGCTCAGAGGGGTGAATATTCCGCGTCCGGCTTGTAGTGGAACCGTGATGGCTCTGTTTGCGCTGGTCATATTGTGGCGCTGGTTGTGGCGTGATCGTGCGTCTTTGGAGTGTCATCTGCGCTGGATATTAGGCGCCTTGATCGTACTCTCGCCGACCGTGCATTTCTGGTATCTGGCATGGATTCTTCCGCTGGTGTGTCTACGTCCGTCTTTGCCGTGGATTACGTTTTCGTTTACGGGAGGTGTTTACTTTTTTGTTTGGATGAACGCACAGGAGGGGCGTGGGTGGAGTTTGGAGTTGTGGCAGCAATCGCTTTTCTGGGGCCCCTTCGTGATCGCCTGCTTGTATGAGCTGTGGAGCACTCGGGGGCGTGTCGTGCTGCCTTTACTTCGGTCGGCAGATTCGGCTGCGCCGGAGGTTTGTGTGGTGATACCGACGCTTAATGCGGCGGCGGACTTGCCCCGCGCATTGGCGAGTATCAAGCGACAAACCGTTCCGGACGGTGAAGTGATTGTGGTGGATGCTGGTTCGTCGGACGAGACGGTTCAAATCGCCTCCGCGGCAGCGCTGACGGGGCGTGTTCTTTCAAGCGCGCGGGGGCGGGGCCTGCAGATCGCTGCGGGGCTCGAAGCTGCGAAGGCGGACTGGGTGGTTGTTTTGCATGCGGATGCGGAGCTCGCACCGAATGCGATCGAATGTTTATTGCGCGCGGTTGAAGGCAATCGGGAAGTGATTGGTGGCGCGATGGGGCAGCGTTTTGCGGCAGGAAATCCGGAGCTGCTGCCGATTGAACTACTGAACGATTTACGCGCGCTTTTCACGCGCACGGCTTTTGGCGATCAGGTGCAGTTTTTTCACCGGGAAACCACTCTGAGTTGTCAGCTGATGCCGAAGCAAGCCTTGATGGAGGATGTCGAATCGAGCTGGCGCACGCGTGAGCAGGGAGGATTCTTGTTTCTGGGCCAACCATGCTTGGTGAGCCATCGGAAGTGGGAGCCCAAAGACTGGTTGAAGCGCTTCAAGTTGGTGATGCGTCTCGTTTCGAAGTATCGCTTGGCCCGGATGCGCGGCGGCCTTCATGCGGAGGAATTGAGCGAGAAACTTTATACGGAATATTACTCGGTGCGGAAATAAAGCCATTGGTTGCATCTCTAGTATTCATTACTTATCCATAATTTTATATATTCGTTATTTATCCTATGTCTCAACCTACCCATACCCGAGCTTCTGTAGAAAAGCGTTATGCCGATGCGGCTAAGCAGCAGGAAGCGGCCTTATGCTGCCCTGTCGAATATGATCGCAAATACTTGGAAGTGATTCCCGAAGAAGTGATTGAAAAGGACTACGGCTGTGGGGATCCATCGAAATGGGTGAAGGCGGGCGAGACGGTTCTGGATCTGGGTTCCGGGACGGGAAAAATTTGCTTCATCGCGGCACAGGTTGTCGGTGCGGAAGGCAAAGTGATCGGCGTTGATATGACGGATGACATGCTGGAAGTGGCGAACCGGAATGCGCCGATCATCGCGGACAGAATTGGCTTTTCGAATGTGGAATTTCGCAAGGGACGCATTCAGGATTTAGCCTTGGATCTGGATCGACTCGATCAGGCCTTGCAGACGAGGCCGGTGGCCAGCGCGGCCGATTTTTTGAATCTGGATGTCGTGGCCGAGGAGTTGCGTGTAAAGCACCCTTTGGTTGAGAGTGATACGATTGATGTGGTGGTCTCGAACTGTGTCTTGAATTTGGTCGAGCCCGAACAGAAGCCGAAGTTGTTTCGCGAAATTTTCCGCGTGCTGAAGCAGGGCGGTCGCGCGGTGATTTCGGATATTGTGAGCGACGAGCCGGTTCCGATTGCGATGCGCCAAGATGCCGAGCTGTGGAGCGGATGCATCTCCGGTGCTTTGACGGAGCAGGGATTTTTGCAGGCCTTTGAGGACGCCGGGTTTTACGGAATCGAACTGGTGAAGTTCGAGACCAAGCCGTGGCAAACCGTCGAGGGCATCGAGTTCCGTTCGGTGACGATTCAGGCATTCAAAGGGAAGCAGGGGCCGTGTTTAGAGCACAACCAGGCAGTGGTCTATCAGGGGCCTTTCAAGTCGGTGTTGGATGATGATGGACACCGCTTTGATCGGGGCGTGCGTGCCGCGGTCTGCGACAAAACCTTCAACCTGCTGCAGAGCGGGCCCTATGCCGGTCTGTTTGCCGCGATTGAGCCCTTGGAACCGGTTGCTTCGGAGCAGGCGCAGCCCTTTGACTGCGGCAAGGGGGCACGGCGCCACCCCAAAGAAACGAAGGGGCAGGACTACGACGCCACTACGGAAGCGGCGCATTGCATCGACGGTGGCGAGTGCTGCTAAAGGAAATGCTGACGAAGCGCGAGTAGCGCGGAGAGGGTGAATCGGAACGATTTACCCCGAAGGAGGGGGCTGAAGTGGGTGCCCTCTGCGGGAGGCACGTCCTACAACCTGAAATCGGCTAGTGATCCATTATTTCAGCCGGTAGGTGTCCGTCGTCGATGGCGCGGTGCATCTCTGCTATTTCGTCGATGTCATAGAGCGTTTCAAGCAGTTTGACCTGCAGGCCCAGCTTTGCTGCCTGTTTCAGAGAGGCGTCGAGTGTGTTTCGAGTGCTCCATGGGATGTCCTGAAAGAGTTCAGGGTGCGGGGAATTGAGGCCGATTAAATAGTAGCCGCCATCTTCGCTTGGGCCGAATACGACATCGCAGTCTATGTTGAGTGCCGCGGATGCTTGTTCGAAGTGTTTCTGGTTCAGTTCAGGGCAGTCGCCTCCGATACAAAATACGGTTGTAGCACCGCGTTCAAAAGCACCTTGGACGGAGAGTTTGAGTCGCGCGCCCAGTTCGCCTTCGGATTGAGGGTAGAAGTTGTGTTCGTGCCCGAGCCATTGCCGCATCTCGAATTCAGCATCGCTGGGAGTGAAGTGGACTTCGATGCGTTCCCGTTTAGGCAAACGGAGCCACTGCCCTTCGACCAGCGCGCGGTAGGTGGCGAGGGCACGCTCGGGGCCGATCGAATGCGCCAAGCGTGTTTTTACATAACCTCTCCGCGGTGCTTTGAGGAAAAGCAGTATGGAGGTCTTGTCTCTGGACTGGGAGAGTTGGGGCACGCGTTGGTTGATTTTAAAGTTGGAGCAATTGGTGAGTCGAAAATTCCCTTGTATGAGCGCGGATATGATATACCTAAGTTCTACCATGAAAATTTGCTGTATAGGAGCTGGATATGTTGGTGGGCCGACCATGGCCATGATTGCGCATAAGTGCAAGGACCACGCCGTCACTGTGGTTGATATCAATCAGGCGCGCATCGACGCCTGGAATTCGGATGAACTGCCGATCTTTGAGCCCGGCTTGGACGAGATCGTTAAAGGCTGCCGCGGAAAGACGCTGTTCTTCTCGACGGATATTGATACCGCGATCCGCGAGGCGGATATCATTTTCATGAGCGTCAACACGCCGACCAAGACCTACGGTGTCGGTGCGGGTCGTGCGGCTGATCTGCGTTACATCGAGAAGTGCGCGCGTAAAATTGCGGAAGTGGCGGAAGACGATAAGATCGTGGTCGAAAAATCCACCCTGCCGGTGCGCACGGCCGAGTCGATCAAACGAATCCTGGAGTCCAACTCCAAGGGGCGCAAATTCCAGATCCTTTCCAACCCCGAGTTCCTCGCCGAAGGCACTGCCGTCACCGACCTGGAAAACCCGGATCGTGTCCTGATCGGTGGAGATCAAACCCCGGATGGCCTCGCTGCGATCCAGAAGCTGGTCGATGTCTATGCCACTTGGGTGCCACGCGAGAACATATTGACCACCAACGTCTGGTCTTCTGAGCTCTCCAAGCTCACTGCCAACGCTTTTCTTGCGCAGCGCATTTCCTCGATCAATGCGATCTCCGCACTCTGTGAGGCGACCGGAGCCAATGTCGACGAGGTCGCGCATGCGATTGGTACCGATAGCCGTATCGGCCCGAAATTCCTCAAGTCCTCCGTCGGTTTTGGCGGCTCGTGCTTCCAGAAGGACATTCTCAATCTGGTCTATCTCTGTGAGCACTTCGGGCTGCCGGATGTCGCCGCTTACTGGAACGGTGTTATCGAGATGAATGATTACCAGAAGCACCGCTTTGGTCGTCGTATTATTTCCACGATGTTTAACACCGTGTCGGATAAGAAAATCGCCGTGCTTGGTTTCGCTTTCAAGAAGGACACCAACGACACGCGCGAGTCGGCCGCCATCTATGTGTGCAAAGATCTGCTCGAAGAGCAGGCCCAGGTCAGCATCTACGACCCCAAGGTTACCGAGGCTCAAATGCGCCGCGATTTGGGGATTTCCGAGGACGATCCATCGGTGACCGTTTGTGCGGATGCCTATGAGGCGACTAAGGACGCACACGCAGTCCTCATTCTAACCGAGTGGGATGAGTTTAAGGCGCTCGATTTCAAGAAGATACACGACAGCATGAATTTGCCCGCCTTCCTGTTTGACGGCCGAAACCTGCTCGATTTGGACGCGCTTCGTAAAATCGGCTTCGAAGCGTCCGGTATTGGGCGTGGAGAGGCTTAAGTAACCGACTTTTCGGTTTTTGTTGCATTGGACGCGGATGGGAGCTCCCCCCCGCGTCTTTTTGTTTACCTGAAAATTACCAGTTGCCTCGGAGGGAGGAGTCTCTTTCACTTCATCCTTACTAATCTCATCCAACTACTAAAGTATTACCATGATAGTTAAACCGCGCATCCGAGGATATGTTTGCATTACCGCCCACCCGAAAGGTTGTGAGGCTAAAGTTCGTGAGGAAATTGAGGTCGCCAAAGCGACGAAACGAAGCGATGGCCCTAAGAAGGTGCTGGTTTTAGGCTCTTCAACTGGATATGGTCTTTCTTCCCGAATTACCGCAGCTTTTGGTTACGATGCGGCAACGTTTGGCGTCTTTTTCGAGCGTCCCTCTACCAATGGTAAGCCAGCCAGCGCAGGTTGGTATAACTCGGTCGCATTTGAGAAAGCCGCACACGAAGCAGGCCTGTACGCGAAAAGCATCAACGGCGACGCATTTTCCAACGAAATCAAAGAGCAGACCATCGCTCAGATTAAAGAAGACCTCGGTCAAATCGATCTCGTGGTTTATAGCCTCGCGTCACCGCGTCGCACAGACCCCGAGACAGGAGAAGTTTACAAGTCCGTCCTCAAGCCAATCGGCGACAAGCCTTTCACTAACCGCACCATGGATACGGACCGCGATGAGGTGAAAGATGTAACCATCGAGCCTGCGACTGAAGAAGAGATTCAACACACCATCAATGTAATGGGTGGGCAGGACTGGGAGCTTTGGATGAAGGCCCTTAATGATGCGGGTGTGCTCGCTCCCGGAGCGAAGAGCGTCGCTTATTCTTACATCGGCCCCGAAGCCACATGGCCCGTTTACACCAACGGCACCATCGGTCAGGCCAAGAAAGACGTCGAGCGCGCGGCTGCGGCGATTACCGAAGCTTACGATTGCGAAGCTTATGTTGCGGTGAACAAAGCGGTCGTTACGCAGGCCAGCTCTGCGATTCCTGTGGTGCCGCTTTATATTTCCATTCTCATCAAATTGATGAAAGAGAAGGGCACACATGAAGACTGCATAGAGCAGATGGTTCGCCTATTAGATGACCGCCTTTACGGTGATGACTTGAAGCTCGACGAACTCGGCCGTATCCGTGTCGATGACTGGGAAATGGCACCGGATATTCAGGCCGAGGTGATCAAAATCTGGCCGGAGATCACTTCCGAGACGCTGAATATACTGGGCGATTACACCGGCTATCAGCACAATTTCCTGACGCTCTTCGGTTTCGGCCTTCCAGGTGTCGATTACGACGAAGATGTCGAAGTCGACCTGCCATTGCCGAGCAGCTTGTAGTCACCGCTTTTAGATCGAGGCTCCGTGCCTCGAATCAAAACCGCCAAAGCAGGGGTTCCCGCTTGGCGGTTTTTTATTTCACCACGCTTCTTCCGCTGCGGCGCGCACAGTATCGCCGTCTAGATAGAACCGGATCAGCATCGGGCGACAGCAGATTTCACAGTCATAGTCCCACTCCGTGGGTGTCTCCGACAGCGCGGGTCCGGCAATGGAAAAGCTCTCAAAGCAACTCGGGCAGGTCACTGTGCAGGATTGAGCAGGTTCCATGGTTTATGGCTGCACGATCTGTGGCACATCCGTGAAGAGGAGCTTCAACTCGATTGCGGCTTCATCGAGTCCGATGATTTTCGCAAGCGCTGTGCGATAGGCTTCTAGCTGTGGACGGTGGTGCTCGGTGGCTTGTTTGAGTGTATTGGCTGCATGGATACGGTCGGTTTTGAAATCGATGATTTCGGCGCGGGTGATCATCCCTTTTTCATCTTTGTGAATGACGACGCGGTCGAAGATGCCGTTGATGAACTGATCCCCTTCGACGTAGCTGAAGGCGCGCTCGCGCCAGACGACCGATGGCGTCGCGGGTTGGGTGAAAAGAGCGCGTATGTCTGGGTTCTCAAAGCATTTCTGGAGCGTCTGTGTTACGCTTTCATCGGAGTGGTGTGTTTCGCTGTCCAGCCACTCGATCTGTTCAAAGGCATCGTGCACTTTCGTGCCGAACTCGCTGGCTTGTTCGCTCAAGTCGAAGAGTTTGGATGTTGCGAGCGAGATCGATTTGGCGGACGAAGGACGAGCCAGCTGTAAGCGTGGGTGTGCCGGGGGGAAGTTGATTGCTGTCGGTGGCTGGTTGTTGGTTTCTTTGATGGATGGAGGCTCAAACGAGTCGTGCCAGTTGGGATCGCCGGTGCTCCAGAGTTCCGGGTAGTCGGACCCGGGGAAGAGCGCGGTTGCCTGCGCTTCGTCGCCGAGGCGCTCGCGGAGGAAATGGACAGTGGAGGTTTTGCCGACGCGCTCGAGGTCGCTGATCATGTAGAGTCCACGCTTGGCCCGGGTCATGGCGACGTAGAGGGTGCAGAGGTTTCCAAAGCCGCGCTGGCTGATACTCTGCTCCAGTAGCTGGTTGAGTGTCGGGTCCGCTTGCATCAGTTCCTTCTTGATCGGCTCCATGATCCAATCGGATTTTCCCTCTGAATCGAGAAGGGGACCGATGCGTGTTTCGCTGCGCGAGATCTTGTCTTCATTGACGAAAATGACGACGTCGTATTCGAGACCTTTGGATTTATGGATCGTCTCAATAATGACGGCATCGCCAGCGTGACATTCGCCGCTGCTGCTATTTCTGAGGAAGTGGATCAGTCCGTCGATGTCGCGTTGCTCTTCGTCGTCGAAGGCGCGGGCTTTGTCGATCAGGCGGTTGAGGCGTTCGCGGTGGCGAGTGTCGTCGGCGGGCAGGTGTGCGATGATTTGCTCGGCTGCCCAATACACGGCGCTTTCGTTGCTGTCGGAGAGCAGGCGACTGCGTAACTCGTCGGCGGCATTTGTGAGTGCCGGGCCTTGGCTTGAGACATCAATGAGGTTGAGATAGCCACGCGCATGGGCATCGCCCGGGTGAGCCGCCAGACTGAGAAGCGCGAGGAGCGCGGCACCGGCGGCGTTGTCAACCGCGGGTTTAATGGCAGATCCGGTGTGGACGGGGAGGGGGCTGTTCTCGCGAAGATAGTCGGCGACTGCGTTGGCATCGGCGTTCTTACGTACCAGCACGCCAACGCTCATTCCGCGTTCGATCGGGTTGAGGTCCTGTAGGAGTTTGAGGATGAGTTCGTTGCGTGTCGGGCCGTCGCTCTTCTTCGCCTCCAGCCAGCAGGTGAAGCCGCTCAGGTTTTCGGTGGCGGGCGATGCTTTGTGCGTTTGCCACGCACGGGCCCAACGGGCGGCCGCATCGGCCGAGAAGGTTTCGGCGATCAAGGCGTTGTCGGAGAAGACTTCGTTGACCGCAT
>ERZ1046740.1371-NODE-1371-length-17284-cov-15.883510_pt1 | contig 17284 bp, 16 predicted proteins | sample MGYA00383093_ERZ1046740 | MGnify/ENA primary metagenome ERZ1046740 (study PRJEB29581, sample SAMEA5548363) | metagenome | biome: marine; feature: coastal; material: water | depth 25 m | study: Short-term variability in the microbial, nano- and picoplankton... | reverse complement strand
AGACATCAAAATCTAGAGTTTCAATGAAACACTGACTTAAGGCACTGAAACAAACAACAATAGACAATAAAAAACGACGTCAGTTGTCCCTTGGGGACGCCACTTATCCTTCATTAAAAACCTTTGAATTTAAAAAAAAAGTAAAACATAATCCCCAACAAGATAATTGGGATGGAAAGAATAATAGATTCTTTGGGTGTCTTAAATATTTCGAATATGGAGCGTCGATAAAAAAAAATGATCATCCCTATGAGAATAAATGCACCTATTAATTGAAGCCCAGAATAATCCATATTTAATTATCCCTTACGTTTAATCTATCGAAAAAAAGTAACTACTTATCGGTTACTGATTTCGTATGCGCATTAGTATCAGAAATAATTTGAAAGGCAGCTAACTCAAACATTGGTAAAGCAGCCAGTAAATGATCAAAGATATCACTCTGAATGTTTTCATAATTGATCCAGTTAGTATCATTTGTAAATACATAAATTTCAATAGGGATGCCGTTTTGACTGGGTTGAAGTTGTCGAATCAAAAAGGTTAAGTCATTTCTAATATGCTCACTTTCAGTTAAATAGTTATAAATATATTTTCGAAATAATCCAACATTTGTTAATGCTCTTCCATTTAGGTCTTCACTTTTTGCATTAACTTTTGCGTTTTGAGAATTAATTTCTTCTGTTTTATCCTTGATATACTTTGTTAGACTCGTCACTTTTGATAGTTTGTTTAATAAGGCGTCGTCACAAAATTTAATTGTTTTGATGTCAATATTAATAGCCCGCTTAATTCTTCTGCCCTTTGTCTCTGTCATACCACGCCAATTTTGAACACCGTTTGTAATAAGCGCTGAAGTTGGAATGGTGGTTACCGTCTTGTCAAAATTTCTAATTTTCACCGTATTTAATGAAACATCTTCTACATCACCATCAACCTTTAAACTATTTATTGTGATCCAATCACCTACCCTTACCATGTCATAAGAAGCGACTTGCACACTGGCTACAAATCCTAAAATAGTATCTTTAAAAACTAAAATAATAATTGCAGATGCTGCACCTAGGCCTGTTAAAAAAGCCATGGGTGATTTATCAAGCATCATTGAGATAATCAATACTGACGCAGTAACGACAATGATAATCTTGACTAATTGAATATAACCCTTAATAGACGGCTGATGTGGTCTCTTAAATTCTTGATAAATTTTATTTAATACATTAAGAAGCCCTAAAAGGAACCAAATAATAGCTAATGTTGCGTAGATTACGCCACCTTCCTCTAGCCATGTAACGGATTCGTTAAGCCATGAGATACTTGAGTCATCTGTACTCATCATCTCAGCTGAAGAATAAATTACAATTGCAGCCACTAAATGTGCCATGTTCTCAAAAGGCCTGTATTCCTTAAAAGCTTCCGGAATATATTTTTGTCTTGAGAGGACCGTATGTCTTAAGTACTTAATGATGAAATTTTTGGTAACAAAATGAGCAAAAAAAGCCATGCAAAAAATAATTAAAGTAATTGTAAGAACAGATATCGCGGCTGTTAGCTCAAAATTTAAACCCAAAAAATGATAAAACGTGATAACTTCATCTAACATTTATAAAAACCTTTTATTAATATTAATCACAAAAATTTAATCTGTAAATTATACCTAAATTTGTAAATAAAATTAAAATAGTAAATTTGCGAAGTTCTATTTGCCTTATAATTAAAGATTAAATTTCTAAAATCTTAAACAATAATAACTCATCACTTACAGGGCTTAAATGAAAAAAAATATTTTAAAACAAATAATCTTCGTCTTATCTTTAACACTAACTGCCAATATATATGCTCAAGAAAAAATTAATTGGTCTGGTCCATTTGTTGGGGTTGATGTCGGTTATACATGGACTACTGATAAAAAAAATAATGCCTCGCGAGATGGGTTTTCTTACCATGCTAAAAATAAAGATAATGGAGGATTGATTGGGATTAACACGGGTTACAATTTCATACTCAATGAAAAATGGTTGTTAGGCTTTATTGGTGAATATAAAACATATGATGCACAAGATAGTGATGTTGATTTAAAAGACGGAGTCCCTGATGACGTTACAACAGTATCTTCAGTTGATCAAAAAGTGTCATTACTGGCAAAACTTGGCTACCTGATAGATAGTAAAACACTTGTTTTTATCACTGGAGGTTACGCAACAGCCGAGATGTCACGTCATTATGATGAAGTAACACCAAATAGAAGCGAAAAACATAAGGATTGGCAAAATGGCTGGAGTATTGGATTCGGAAGTGCATATAATTTCCATGAGAATCTTAGTGCAAACTTACAATATCGTTATACAGATCTTAGAACAAATGATATTGATATTGCTATGTGGAATAACGCACCACAACCCCAAAAAGTCAGTCAAGATGAAGTGACTTTTGGCATTACTTACCATTTTTAAAAAAAATATGGTTTAAATGAACTAGAGTTCAATATCACGAACTAAAAATTAATATGATTAAATTACTTATCAAAATGTCTGAAAGTCAGCTGCTTCCTGATTGCCTCATTAGATTTGGGATAAGGCAGCTTTTAAAAAAAAGGATAACTTCGCTCGTTAGTCAAGATACAGAAATTAACCATCGGAATAAGATGAATTTTATAGAAGCAATGAATAAAGAGACCATTGCACTTGTTCCAGAATTGGCGAACGAACAGCATTATGAGGTGCCTTCAAAATTTTATGATTATTGTTTAGGGAAACATAAGAAATATAGCTCTTGTTATTGGACCGATAAAACAAAGAATTTAAATCAATCAGAAAGTGAGGCGCTTGCATTGACTGCCAGCCATGCAAACCTTAAAGACGGTCAACTAGTTTTAGAGCTCGGTTGTGGTTGGGGTTCATTAACATTATGGATGGCCAAAAAGTATCCAAAAAGTAAGATTACGGCTGTTTCAAATTCAAAATCTCAAAAAGTGTATATATTAAATGAGGCAAAAAAAAGGAAGTTGAAAAACATCAAAGTAATTACCGAAGATATGAATGAATTTTCTTCAAAAGATCAGTTTGACCGAGTAGTTTCAGTTGAGATGATTGAGCACATGAGAAATCATAAAAAACTTTTTAAGAGTATTGCAAGCTGGCTGAAGCCGAAGGGAATGTTTTTTATGCATATATTTGTTCATCAATCACAACCCTATTTATTTGAAGTCGAGGGGGATGATGATTGGATGAGTCAGTATTTTTTTTCCGGTGGAATGATGCCATCAAAAGACCTCCCTCTTTACTTCCAAGATCAAATGAAACTTATATCACAATGGGATTGGTCTGGAGCTCATTATGAAAAAACAGCAAATGCATGGCTAGAAAACTTAGATAAAAATAAAACGAGCGTGCTACCCATCCTAAAGAAAACTTACGGTGAAAAAGATGGAAAAATGTGGCTGCAAAGATGGCGAATTTTCTTTATGGCCTGTGCTGAATTATGGGGATACAAGAAAGGTACTGAATGGCGAGTTGGCCACTATCTCTTTAAAAAATGATATTTAAAATAATAAATTTTGTTTTATTTCAGGCTGCTTGGTTTATCTGTGTTTTAGGTGCCTCCTATAATCAAACTTATCTCGCCTTAACGCTATCGATGGTTATCTTATTGGTACATTTTGCACTGATAAAAAATCGGATTTTAGAGCTTAAACTAATCGTCATCGCAGGTCTTATTGGGCTTTTATTTGATGGTGCGCTGTTGAACTTTGACCTCATTATTTATAATGACCCGGGTTTACCTTACCCACTTACCCCTATATGGATTGTAATGCTCTGGATGTTTTTTGCGATGACCCTAAACCACAGCCTAGCCTGGCTAAGCCAAAAAATTTATATATCTATTCTTTTTGGGGCCTTAGGTGGGCCATTAGCTTATATTGCAGGAGAAAAATTAGGTGCAATCACCTTACTAAGTACAAACTCAATTATCATATTAAGCATTGGATGGGCATTTATTACTCCAATCTTGTTAATTATTGCAAATAAACTTAATAGAGATGCTTGATCTTTACTTAACAACTCTCATTTACTTCTTTGCATTCGGTTTTATCGGCTGGGTTTTAAGCTTATTTTTAAAAAATGTAACTCATGTAGATAGTATGTGGGCCCTATTTCCCTTCCTAGGAACAATTTTATACATTCAAGCACTTCCATTAACCCTGATGCAGACTCTTTTTTTCTGTTTAATATTTTTGTGGTCTCTAAGGTTATTCACCTACCTTACGAAAAGAAACTGGAGGAAAGAAGAGGATAGCAGATACCAGGTCATAAGAAAAAATAACGAGCCTCTATTTAAGTACAAAAGCTTATACATCATTTTTTGGCTTCAAGCCTTTATGGCATCCATCCTTATGCTATCAATTATCCCAATCTTCATAAACGATATAACGATCAGCGCATTGAGCGTAATTGGATTTCTACTCGCCTTCTTTGGGCTTGCTTATGAGTCTATTGCTGATTGGCAGCTAACGAATTTCCTTAAAAACAAGAAAGGAAGTGTTATGAATCAGGGTCTTTGGCGTTACTCAAGACATCCAAATTACTTTGGTGAATTTTTAGTTTGGTGGGGTATTTATCTGATTTCATTTAATAGTTTATTTTCTGTCACTCTGCTATCCCCCATCCTTATGAGTCTGCTATTATTAAAAGTATCAGGTGCGGAACTATTGGAGAGCACAATCGTCGATAGAAGGCAGGGTTATGCCGATTATATAAAACAAACACCTATGTTTTTCCCTTGGTTTAGAAAAAGATAGATTTTTAAAATAATTAACTTTAAGTATTAAACTTTAATGACTGTTACAAAACACTTTTTTTTAATTTTACTTCTGACTGGCTGTGCTATGAAATCTACACAAATTAAAACAGTGGACAAGGTCGATATCGATCGATTTATGGGTGATTGGTATGTCCTTGCTCACATACCCTCCTACGTTGAAAAAAATGCTTTTAACGCAGTAGAGTCTTATAAATTAAACGAAGATGGTTCTATAGCAACGACATTTACATTTAATGAGGGATCACTAGATGGTCCTGTAAAAACATACCACCCTAAAGGCTTTGTTATCCCAGAAACAAATAATGCCATATGGGGAATGCAGTTTATATGGCCGATAAAAGCACAATATAAAATTGTTTATTTAGACAAAGATTACAAAATAACAATCGTCGCTAGAGATAAATTAGATTACGTGTGGTTAATGGCAAGATCCAAGACCCTACCCCACGATCAAATGATTAAATTTAGAAATATGATCGAGGGCATGGGTTATAGCCTCGATAACTACAGAGAAATTGAACAAGAATGAGGCTTATAAATTATTTTTTAGGTCTTTTTGACAATCGCATTGTTGAGAACAAGTATCAAAAATCAATTTTAAAAGAATATGAGGTTGATTGGCTAAGAGTCATTCCTTTTATTTTGATTCATTTAGCCATCTTTACAGTTTTCCTAGTGGGCTTCAGCTACACAGCACTTTTAGTGTTTTTATTGATGTACAGCATTAGGATGTTTGCTATCACAGGATTTTATCACCGTTATTTCTCCCACAAAGCCTTTAAGACGAGTCGAATAATGCAATTTATTTTTGCGGTCATTGGAGCATCGGCTGTTCAGCGAGGACCCATCTGGTGGGCAGCCCATCATCGTGGCCATCATGTGCATTCAGATACTGAACAAGACAAACACTCCCCAAAGTCCCATGGATTTTTTTGGAGTCACATGGGGTGGTTTTTATCTAAAGCAAACTTTTTAACCCATCAAAAGTTTGTCAAAGAATTGATCAGATTTCCTGAGTTAAGGCTTATAGATCGATTCGATATATTAATTCCCATTTTTACTTGTATTGGTCTCTTCTTTTTAGGTCAGTACTTAGGATCAAATTATCCACAATTGTTGACAGATGGATGGCAGCTGGTCGTTTGGGGCTTTATCCTATCAACTGTATTGCTTTATCACACAACCTTCTTAGTCAACTCAGTTGCTCATATATGGGGGAAAAGACGTTATAAAACTAAGGATTCAAGTAAGAATAATATGTTGATTGCATTATTAACTTTTGGTGAAGGTTGGCATAACAACCATCATCATTTTCCAGGTTCAGCTAACCAGGGTTTTTATTGGTGGGAAATAGATATTACTTATTACATTTTAAAAATTATGTCTTTTTTTGGTTTGATATGGGATATCAGAAATGTCTCCCCTGCCATTCGCGAATCTAACAAGATAAACCAAAAGTAGTCTCGCTAATCGATGAAAGTTGCAGTGATTGGCTCAGGTATATCAGGTAACACCCTTGCCTACCTACTGAACAAAAACCATGATGTAACCCTCTACGAGAAAGATAAACGAATCGGCGGTCATTCTCACACGCATGAAATTGTCATAAATAATAAAAAAGTAAATGTTGATACTGGATTTATTGTATTTAACAAAAAAACTTATCCCTTGTTTACTTCATTGCTTGATAACCTCGGTGTGAAATATGAGAATAGCAATATGAGTTTTAGTGTTTTTTCAAAAGAAAATAATTTTGAATACAATGGCACCACGCTCAATAGCCTATTCTCTCAAAGAAGAAATTTACTAAGTCCGAGATTTTTAAAAATGATATTGGAGATTCTTAGATTTAACAAAGAGTCTGTTAAGCTAAAGTCAAAAACTATTCTACTCAAGCAATACTTAAAAAGTAACAATTACTCTGCTTATTTCTGCAAAAACTATATTCTTCCCATGGGGGCAGCAATTTGGTCATCAGATATAAAGACTATCCTGAATTTTCCTGCACATTTTTTTATTGATTTCTTTAAAAATCATGGAATGCTTTCAGTCACTAATCGGCCTCAATGGTTAACAATTAAGGGTGGTTCTCAAGAGTATGTTAAAAAATTAACCAGTGGCTTTAAAAATAAAATTAGATTGAATAGTAAGATTAAGAATATAGTTCGATATAAAAGTTATGTTGTAATCGAGGATAATAAAAGCAAAGAAAAGTTTGATTATGTCTTTTTTGCATGTCATAGCGATGAGGCGCTTGAGATTTTAAAAAAACCTACTGCTGATGAGATTAAAATATTAAGCTCGTTACCATACCAAAAAAATGACATCATACTTCACACCGATAGCAGCATCATGCCTCAAAAAAAGCTATCGTGGGCCGCTTGGAACTACAATATAGATAGCCCAGATGATTCACCTATTACACTTACCTATAATATGAATATTTTACAAAATATTAAAACTAAAGACACGCTCTTGGTAACCTTAAATCCAAAGCTACCTATCTCAAAAGGTAAAGTAATCAAACAATTACAATACACACACCCGAAGTTTTCAAAAGAGAGTGTCATCGCTCAACTGAAAAATAAAATCATTTCTGGTAAGAATCGAACTTTTTACTCAGGGGCTTATTGGGGAAAAGGTTTTCATGAGGATGGGGTAAAAAGTGCTTACGAAGCAGTAAAAATTTTTGAAGACGTCATTAAGTAATCTAATGAATTCAATCTATAAAGGTACGATCTCACATTCAAGAAAAAAAGAGGCTCTGCATTCATTTACCTACTCTACTTCCATGTTATTCCTTGACCTTGATTATATTAAAAATGCATTTAGTCAAAATTTTTTTTGGAGTTACGAGAAATGTAATTTAGCGTCGTTCTATAGAAAAGATTTTTTTGGAGATTCTAAAAAATCACTTAAAAGCGAGATTAGCAAATTTGTCGCTAAAGAATTAAATGTCAAAATCGAGGGTAAAATTTATCTGCTTACCACATTAAGGTATTTTGGTTGCTGCTTTAACCCAGTCAGTTTCTACTATTGCTATAACAAAAAAAAAGAATTAGTCGCCATTGTGTCCCATATCACAAATACACCTTGGGAAGAAAGACATGCTTATATCCATGATTGTCGAAAATTAAAAGGTGGTACAAAAGTATTTGAATTTAAAAAAGACTTTCATGTTTCACCATTCCTTCCTATGAATTTAAAATACAAGTGGAAGTTTACCGAACCCAGAGATTTTTTATTCATATCCATGGAATGCTCAAAAAATAAAAAAAAATATTTTAACGCGACATTGAAAATGACAAACAAGGCATGGAGCCCTTATGCTCTCAATAAGTTGTTATTTCTATCATTTCCAATGAGTATCAAAGCAATTGTTAGTATCTATTGGAATGCGTTAATATTATATTTAAAGAAAGTAAGATTTTATCCACACCCTTAACATGAATCATTTATATAAAAAATTAATCCATCAAAGACTTAGTCAGATTAAAGATGCACAAATCACTATCAAAGATGGAAAATCAACAAAGCAATATGGCAAATCTGACAAACTGTCAGCAAAAATTGAGGTTCTAGATAGCGCCTTTTACAAAAACATCATTTTTGGTGGAACGATTGGGGCAAGTGAATCCTTTATTAGGGGTGAATGGAGAAGCCCCAATCTAACAAATGTCATTAGAGTGCTTGCAAAAAATATTGAAGCTCAAGACAAACTTGAAAATTTTTTTACTCTTTTATCCCAACCCTTCTTAAAAGTTATCCATATGCTCAATGAAAATTCAGTTAGGGGAAGTAAGAAGAATATTGCTCGTCATTATGATTTAAGTAATGATTTTTTTAGTTTGTTCCTTGATAAAAATATGATGTATTCATCGGCGATTTATAAGACAAGGAAAACGAGCCTAGAGCATGCAGCAATCCATAAGCTAAACGTCATTTGTAAAAAATTAAATCTTAAAAAAACAGATCATGTCGTTGAAATTGGAACTGGCTGGGGAGGTTTTGCAATATATGCAGCTAAAAATTATGGTTGCAAGGTGACCACAACAACCATATCAATCGAGCAATATAAGCTTGCAAAACACAGAGTTAAAGAGGCTGGTTTGGGTGGCCAAATAAAGGTTTTATTGAAAGATTACCGCTTACTAAAAGGACGATATGACAAACTCGTTTCCATTGAAATGATTGAGGCTGTTGGCTATCAGTTCTACGATGAGTATTTTAAAGTTATTTGCCAACTGCTAAAGAATGACGGTGATGCGCTCATCCAAGCAATTACAATTAAAGATCAAAGATACTCTAAAGCAATCAAATCAGTTGATTTTATTCAAAAATATATTTTTCCAGGGAGCTGCATACCCTCAATTACAGCAATTCAAAATAGCTTAACAAATGCAACTGATCTAGTGATTAATGATATTGAAGATATTGGTCATCACTATGCCAGAACCTTAGCTGATTGGAGGAAGAAGTTCTTAAAAAACAAACAAGAAATCAGAAGGCTTGGATTTGATGAGCAATTCATAAGGATGTGGTTATTTTATTTTGCATATTGCGAGGGAGGCTTTGAGGAGAAAGTAATTAGTGATATTCATTTACATATTACCAAGCCAGGCTTTAGAAATTCCATATGATTAACCCAGATAAAACTGCTCTTATTGTAGGTGCAGGTATTGCAGGTTCAAGCTTAGCTTATCAGCTTGCAAAGCGAAACTATCAAGTCACTCTTCTAGATGAAAACAATCAACATGAGATCGAAATTTTTCAAAATAAAGCTGCCACGATCTCTCCTCACTTTATGTTGAATAATCCAAAATACAATTCACTCATGAGTAAAGCTTCAAAATACGCATATGAAGTTACAAAGGAGTTTAATTATCCTAGAGAGGATGCCTTGGTGGAAGGTGTGATTAAGCTTTACGAGAATGATATGGCAGAGAGGCTTATTGAAAAAATTATAAGCCTTGGCCTTGAAAAAGCTGATTTTAAATACCTATCAAAAGATTTAATTAAGAAAAAATATGGCTTTGACAATAAGTCAGGTATCTTCTTCAAAAATGGTGGCTGGGTATCACCAAATAAAATTTGTTCAAGCCTAATTAACCATAAAAATATTAAATTCATTCCGAAAAAAAAAGCAAAAGAAATTACTTACAAAAAAAATCTATGGATAACAAGTTGTCATGATTCAAGTAAGTATGCCGCATCAAATTTAATCCTTTGTAATTCATTTGGGCTTAATGAGATCAGTCTATTTAAAAGCATTGATTTAAAAAAAAATAGAGGTCAAATTAACTGGCTTCCAAGTAAAAAAAAGTGTGGGGATAAAGAAATTATTTCGGATGGTGGTTACTTAATACCTGATGTTAATGGGTTTGATGTTTTTGGCTCGACATATGAGCGAGACAATGAAAATAAAAATTTATCAATGACTGATTTTGAAAAAAATTTAAAAACCTACCAAAAGCTTTCAGGAGATAAGATAGAAAAAAATGATATATCTAATGCAGGTTGGGTTGGATGGAGAGCAGTTACTCCAGATCGCACACCCTATGTAGGCCAAATTCTTGATGAATCAAAGGGGATTTGTAACAAATCACGTTCTATTAAAGACTTAAAATGGCATCCAAATCTGTTTATAAACGCTGGCTATGGATCCAGAGGCTATACATTAGCTCCATTTTTATCAAAATGCCTAGCCTCTTTGATAATTGGGTCACAGACACCTGAAGAAAAAGAAATTTTAAACTACCTTAACCCTAGCAGAAACTTAATAAAGAAAATGGGGCTTAGAAAAAAAATGTTAGAAAACTCAATATGACAAACAAACTAATTTCTGCAGCAAAAGTAAAGGAAAAAGATGGTGATTTCTTAGGTGCGATTGATCTCTATAAAGTTGCTTTGCGAGAGGATTCAAAAAATATTTTCTTACAAATTGAAATTGGAAACTTATATGCGATCATTGAGGAATATGAAGAGGCGGCTGGTTTTTTTAGAAGAAGTCATCATATATTAAAAGACAACCTTCATGTGATTGAGGCTTTAAGCTTTTGTCTTAACAAGATTGGAAATAGCTACTTTATTAATAGAGAATTTAAACTGGCTGCAAACGCATTTGAAGAAGCTCTTAGTTACGATAAAAATAGTTCAACTACACTACTCAACTTCGGAAACTCCCTATTTCATCAAAATAAATATGATGAAGCAATTAAGGCATACAACTTATCGCTTAAAATTAAACCTGATCCAAATACCTACAATAATTTAGGAAATGCACTCCAAAGAATTTTAAAGACAGAAGAAGCGATTAGCTCTTATGAAAAAGCCCTTTTAATTAATCCTGACTTGATACATACATTCATCCAGATGGTACATCTCAAACAAAGCATATGTTCTTGGGATGGCATTGAAGTAATGTTCTCAAGAATTAAAAAATTGACAGAAAAACCAATAAATGGAAAAATTTCGCCCTTCGCCCTATTCTCTATGCCAAATCTTTCAAATAGTAATCACTTAAATGTAGCAAACTCATGGATAAAGCAATCTGGAATAAAGATTTTACAAGAGTCTACACAAAAAAAGTTGGGCAAAATTACCATTGGGTATCTTTCATCAGATTTTAGATTGCACCCTCTATATTATTTAATTAAAGAAGTTTTGGTCAATCATGATCGAGATAAATTTAACGTTAAACTTTTTTACTCTGGGCCTGACGATGGTTCAAAAGAATTAGATGAATTTAAACGTATTGGTGATGCATATTTCAACATTACAGAGATGAATGATAAAAAAGTTTCAGGATTAATGATTGAAGAAAAAGTTGATATTATGATTGATCTGACAGGTTTTACACAAAACAGTCGATCATTTATTGCGGCGTTAAGACCAGCAAAACGCCATATAAATTGGCTCGGTTACCCAGGTACCATGGGTGGCTTGGATAAAAAGCCGCTTTACGACCTTATTCTTGCGGATGAGTATGTTATTCCGAAATCTAAAAAAAGCGAATACGCTGAGAAAGTTATCTATTTAGAAGGTTGTTATCAACCTAATATATCTTCTAGACCTATCCTAAGACCTGTCAAAAAATTAGATTATGGCTTTAAGGAAAATGACTTTATCTTTGCGTCATTTGGGCAGTCACTTAAGATTACAAAAGAAATGTTTTCATTGTGGATGCTTTTGTTACAAAAAGTCCCAAATTCTGTCTTATGGTTGTTAACATCAAATAAAACTTGTGAAAATAATTTAAAAAATTTTGCTGAAAATGAATTTGGAATACAATCAGAAAGAATAAATTTTGCTAAGAAAGTTAGCTTTGACGCTCACATACAAAGGCATCAAATCATTGATCTCTTTCTTGACACATTCCCCTACAATGCACACACATCGGCTAGTGACGCCTTATGGGCTGGATGTCCTATCATTTCAGTCTCAGGAGAAACTTTTGCTAGCAGAGTTGCCGGGAGCATTCTCACTGAAATCGGTTGCTCAGAATTAATCGTTTCCTCATTTGAAGAATATGAAAAAATGGCAATTGAATTAGCTTCTAAGCCAGATAAAATTATTTCTCTAAAGCGAAAGATATTAGACTTAAATAAAACAAGCAACCTGTTCAAACCAAAAAAATTTACACTTGATTTAGAAAGTAAAATAACAGACCTTTTGAATTAACTTCTTAAAAAGCTTTCTATTGTTTCTCCAATGATATCTTCCTTGTTGAGGTCAAATGGATCAAAAATTTTCAATCCATTCATTCCCCTCATCCAAGTTAACTGTCTCTTTGCCAACTGCCTTGTAGCAATAATAATCATCTCTATCAGCTCTTTTTTCTCTACTTTTTTGCCTATAGCGTTGAATACTTGTCGATATCCTACACAGCGCATGGAATTATGATCTGCATTGAGATCGGGATATTTCTCTATGAGCCCCTTAACTTCATCCCCAAAACCTTTATCGATCATTTCATTTGCCCTAATTTCAATTTTTTTATGTAACCTACCTCTGTCTTTTGGCATAAGACCTATTTTCAAAAAATCAAATTTGGATTGAGGCGTTTTATTTCTAGTTTGGAAAGTAGAGATAGGCTTTCCGCTCAAGTAATAGACCTCAAGGGCGCGCATAACTCTCTGTTTATCATTTGGTTTTATTGTTTTTGTACATTCTGGATCTACCTTGAGAAGCTTTTCGTAAAGATGATTTAATCCAAATTTTTCTAATTCTTCAGATACTTTTTTCCTTACAGCTTCAGTTGATGCAGGCATATCATCAATTGGGTACTCCAAAGCATTAAAATAAAGCATTGTCCCCCCTACCAAGAGAGGTATATTTTTATTTTTAAGTATTTTACTAGAGACATCTGATTCATCTCTTTTAAAATGGCTAACTGAGTAATTTTCTGTTGGTTTAATTAAATTTATCAAATGATGCGGATAGTTATTTAACTCCGATGAACTTGGTTTAGCTGAGCCAATGTTCATATCTTGATAAATTTGTGCAGAATCAACGCTTATTATTTCAGTTTTAAAATTATCAAATATGAACTTTGCTAGCTCTGTTTTTCCTGAGGCCGTTGGTCCAATAATAAATATTTTTTTCATTTACTCAATTATCTGGGTCATTTGTCGAGGTAATAGTTACTCCCGATTTTATATATTTCTTTGTGCCCAGATAAATCGCCTTTGCTAATTTCTTTTGAAACTTAGCAGTTTTAAGTTGCTTCTCCTCTTTTGGGTTACTTAGAAATGCAACTTCAACAAGGATTGATGGTATATCTGGCGCCTTTAGAACAGCAAATCCAGCTTGTTCTGGCCATTTTTTATGAAGATTATTTACTTTTTTAATCTCTTTTAGGACAAAGTTAGCAAGCTTGAGGCTGTCGTTAATTGTGGCTGATTGAGATAGGTCTAATAATGTTTTCGCAAGCAAAGGGTCTTTATCATCAATACTTACACCGCCTATAAGATCCGCTTCATTTTCCTTATTGGCAATAAATTTTGCGAAAGCACTAGTTGCACCACCTTCAGACAATGCAAAGACTGACGATCCACTTACATTTCTTTTTCTAAAGGCATCTGCATGAATAGAAATAAAGATATCTGCTTTTACTTTCCTGGCTTTGGTGACTCTCTTATTTAAAGGGATATAGTAATCACTATCTCTTATCAAATATGCTTTCATGGATGGATCAGAGTTAATTAATTTTTTTAGTCTTTTAGTAATTTGTAATACAATTTTTTTTTCTTTTGTTCCATACTTACCTATTGCCCCAGGGTCTTCTCCACCGTGTCCTGCATCGATTGCGACAACTACTTTCTTTTTCTCCTTAGGCTTATCCTTTATTACTGGATCTTTCTTTTTCTCGATTTTCTCTTTTTTCTTAACTTCTTTATTTTCAAGTTTATTTAAGAGATTGGCTAAATCATCTTTCTCTACTGGATAGACATCAATAACCAATCTATTTTGATAAGGCTCAACAGGAGGCAAGGAGAATATTTTTACCCTAGCAGAATTTTTTAGATCAATTACTATTCTTGATACTTTTGGCGTGAACTGGCCCACCCTGATATCTAGAATATTTGGATCACTTGGCTTTACCTTAGTAGATAAATTTTTTAATGCTTGATTTACGGCAATTCCCTTCAAATCAATAACAATTCTCTCAGGATTTTGAAGCATCATCTGATCATTGTTAATTTTTAAAGAAGATTCAATAGTAATTCTAGTGTAATCAGGAGCAGGCCAAAGACGTGTAGCTTTTACCTCGTTTGCTGAAAAACTGTTAAATGAAATCAATGAAAGAAAAGCGAATAAAATATAATATCTCAAACTAAATCTTTGCAAACCATCTCCCCTTTTTTCGATTTTGCTTTTACTAGAGCTCTTCTGCTTATTTCTTTATCGTATAAAATCTCAATTTCAATATCTGGTTCACATAGAATATTTTGTGCCTTTTCAGGCCACTCTATTATCGTGATGTCACGCGTATTTATATAATCATTAAACCCTGCAGCAAGCCATTCTTCAGGACTTTTAAAACGATATAAATCAAAGTGATTAATGGTTTTACCGTCAATACTGTATTGTTCAAACAAGCTGTATGATGGACTTTTAACCTTTCCCTCAAAGCCTAAACTCATTAATATTGATCTCACAAGACATGTTTTTCCTGCTCCCAAGTCTCCTTTGAGAAATAATAATAAACCCGCAGTTAGCTTTTCTGATAATTTAAAACCAAGTTCCGAGGTGTTTTTTTCGTTTTCTAAGAAAACTGATATCTCTTTCTTCATGTTTTTAGTTTATTATTTTTAACTATGAATGAACAGTTAATCATGAAGAGAATAGCAAAAAAAATTAAAAAACTTGGTCTTGAATTAGGTTTTAATCATATTGGTATATCTGACTTGAACTTAGATCATGCCAAAAGACCTTATCAGAATTGGATAAATTCAAACTTTCAGGGAGACATGAGTTTCTTAGAAAGGCATAGCGATCTTAAATTTAACCCTAAAAAGTTAGTTCCGAAAACAATAAGAATAATTAGTGCAAGAATTGACTACTTTCCAAACGATGAGAATACAAAGCTTGCCTTAAAAAATAAAAATCAAGCATACATATCTAGATATGCACTAGGTCGAGACTATCATAAAGTTATCAGAGCAAAACTTAAAAAACTTAGTATTAAAATAAAAGATGAGATAACTAACTACCCAATAGAATTTAGAGTTTTTACTGATAGCGCGCCCGTATTAGAGGTGGAGCTTGCAGAAAAATCAGGCCTAGGTTGGAGAGGTAAACACACATTGCTAATTAATAAAGAGCATGGGTCATGGTTCTTTTTAGGCGAAATTTTTATCAACCTACCTCTGCCTGTCGATAAAAAACTAACTAATCATTGCGGAACATGCTCAGCATGCATCGATATATGTCCTACGAAGGCAATTGTTGCTCCATATAAGCTCGATGCAAGAAAATGTATCTCCTACCTAACAATTGAACACAAAGGCGTTATTCCAATTGAATATAGAAATGCTATTGGCAACCGTATCTATGGTTGTGATGATTGCCAATTAATATGCCCATGGAATAAATACAGCAAAGTGACAAATGAGCATGACTTTATGATTCGAAATAATTTACATAAAATCTCTCTTTTGGAGAGCTTTAAAATATCTAAGAACAAGTTTGAGGAAATATTTAACGGGAGCGCCATACTAAGATTAGGTTATGAGCGGTGGTCAAGAAATGTTGCCATCGGCTTAGGAAATGCCAAGAAATCAAAAGCTATTACAGATGCTCTGAAAAACCGCCTAAAAGATGCTTCTCCAATGCTTCAAGAACATATAAATTGGGCAATAAAAGAGCAGGCTCATAAAAACTAGCAATAAATATCCCATAAAGTTTGATACAATACTGCCCAACGATAAAAAAATACCCCTATGGCAGAAATAACAAAAACCCCTGAATGGCAATCCCTAGAAAAACATTATAAGAAGATAAAAGATCTTCACATGAAAGATCTTTTTGAAAATGATACTGACAGGTTTGAGAATAATCATATTTTATTTGATGATTTTTTATTTGATTATTCAAAGAATCGAATTACAAAAGAGACAAAAGAATTACTAATATCTCTTGCGAAAACTGCTGATATTGAAAATTGGCGTAAACGATTATTTTCTGGAGAAAAAATAAATTTCACAGAGAATCGTTCAGCCTTACATATAGCACTAAGAAATCGTTCAAATAATCCAATAATGGTGGATGGCAAGGATGTAATGCCACTCGTAAACGATGAACTTTCAAAGATTAAAAAATTATCTGAGGACGTTAGAAGTGGCTCTTGGAAAGGTTATAGTGGGGAAAAAATTACATCGATTGTTAATATTGGTATTGGGGGTTCAGACTTAGGTCCATCGATGGTTTGTGAAGCTCTTAAACCATTTGGCTCTAAAGAAATAACTCCTCATTTTGTATCAAATGTTGATGCAGCAGATTTATCACAAGTTCTTGATGTCTGCGACCCCGAAACAACATTATTTATCATTGCATCAAAAACCTTCACCACACAAGAAACTATGACCAATGCCTTTTCTGCTCGTGATTGGTTTATAAATAAAGCAAAAAAAAATGAATTTATAAAAAAACATTTTGTGGCTATTTCAAGTAATTCAGACGCGGTAATAGAGTTTGGAATCCATCCAGAAAATATATTTGTTTTATGGGACTGGGTTGGGGGAAGATATTCCCTGTGGTCATCAATTGGTTTATCAATAGCAATCTTCATCGGTATGAAAAATTTTGAAGCACTTCTAGAGGGTGGGCATGAGGCTGATAATCACTTCATTGCAGAACCAATGGAGAGAAATATCCCTATCATGATGGCGCTTATAGGCGTCTGGTATATCAATTTCTTTGATTTTTCTACGTATGCAATTTTACCCTATGACCAATGCTT
>ERZ1046740.1368-NODE-1368-length-17306-cov-4.667266_pt1 | contig 17306 bp, 14 predicted proteins | sample MGYA00383093_ERZ1046740 | MGnify/ENA primary metagenome ERZ1046740 (study PRJEB29581, sample SAMEA5548363) | metagenome | biome: marine; feature: coastal; material: water | depth 25 m | study: Short-term variability in the microbial, nano- and picoplankton... | reverse complement strand
GAGGCCCCGATTCCGAATTTTCCATCCTCTAAGTCGAGTTGCCCTAGCTAAATGAAAAGACGGGATTTCTTATACTGCATGAAATTTGCACTCTCTCTGCTTGGTGTCGCATTTGCGGCGCAAATCGCAGTCACCGTCGCGGATCCAAAGTTTGAGGGGCACATCAATCAGATCGCTCCGGTCTTCGGTGTCGCGTTCGGGATCGTCTGGGTGGGAGGCCTCCGGTATTTACCTGCGATTTTCCTCGGGGCATTGATACCGGCACTATTCGCAGAGGAGAATCTGCTTATCATATTGAGCGTGCCGCTGGCGACGGTTGCATCGGCCGCGCTCAGCGTGAGAGTACTGCGCTTCCTGCGGTTACGAATCAATATGGAGCGTATTCATGACGCGCTACTCATTATTTTTTGCGGGATTATCGGCTGCACGTTTCTGGGCGCTGTGATCGAAACGATTTTCCTGTGCCGTGGCGGGGGTATTTATTGGGAGGACTTTAGTGCGTTGTTTTTTACGAACTGGCTGGCTGCGGCAGTGGGCTCGATTATTGTGACCCCGTTCATTCTGACTTGGTCGGACAGGAGCGGCTTTCAATTGAGTGTCAAGCAGCTACTTGAGGTCGGGGTTTGGCTCGTGACCTTGATCGCCTTCGGGCTGGTGACTTTTCGAAATTGGGCACCCACGGATGTCCTGTTTTACCCGATGGAGTTGGCCATTTTCCCAATCATGGCATGGTCGGCGATCCGTTTTGGCTTGCGGGGGGCTTCCGCGGGGGTCCTGGTGTTGGCACTGTTGGCGACATGGGAGTTGATCCCGGTTCTGGGAGCGGAGGCACGTTATATCAGCCAGAGCCCGGCGAACGTCTGGGTATTCGTGGGAATCGTATCAATCACTTCAATCAGTCTGGCGTCGGTGATGACTGAATTGAGGCATCGTGAAAGTCAGATTGCCGAAAATGAAAGTCGCTTGCGCGCGTTTACCGGTGCTCTGCCCGACATTGCTTTCGTGCTTTCCAGGCAGGGAATCATCTTGGATGTCTTTTCGGCAAACACGGGGATCGAGTCCAATCATCGGATCTCGAATTCCAAGAGCGCGGTGGGCAAGCCATTGAGTGACATTTTTGATGATGATGTCTGTATCTGTTTTCAGGATACGATCGTATCCGCCCTCGATTCGGACGGGGTGAAAAGCCTGGAGTATTCGCTGGCATCGGTGGATGTCGGCGAGCACTGGTTTGATGCCCGGGTTTCCCCCATGCATTCGCAAGGGGAACGCACCGACCAGGTTGTTTGGGTGGCATATGATATCACCTCCCGAAAGGCCGCAGAGGCTGCGATTCAAGAGCGTGACGGTATCTTAAACGCCACAGCCCGTGCGAATCACAATTTGCTCACGACGACTGATTTCAAGCGGGCAGTGGGATTGGCGCTGCGTGAAATCGGCACTGCCCTGAACGTCGAGCGTGCCTTTGTCTTTGAAATCTCCGGCAATCCGGGCGAGCGCTTCCATTCCTGTAAGGCTCAATTTGAATGGCTTAAGAATGATTCACTCCCGAGCGTCTTAACGGACCGATCATGGGAAGGTGCACCGTTTGAGGACTTTTTCCCGGGCTGGCATGAGCAATTGACAGGACGCGGCATTATTCGCGTCGAAGGATTCAACCGGAACCGTTTAGAGCCGGGGCAATTCAGGGAACTGCGCAGTCGATCGCTACTGGTAATTCCAATGTGGATTGAGGGCGAACTGTATGGCTTTTTCGCGGTTGATTATTGTAATCGGTCGCACGTGTGGAATGAATGTGAAATCGATGCCGTGCGTGTGATTGCTTCGAGTATTTCCGGCCTTATTTTGATACGGGAACGTGAGGAAGAGCTGCAGATTGCACGCGACCAAGCGGATGCCGCCAGTCTGGCGAAAGGCGAGTTCCTGGCCATGATGAGCCATGAAATACGTACTCCGATGAATGCGATTATCGGCTACACGGATTTACTGGTTCAAACCGAATTGGATGATTTACAATCCGAACAGGCCGCAATCATCAAGCGAAGCGGAAAAGCACTGCTGGATTTGATCAATAACATTCTCGATTATTCGAAGATTGAATCCCGCACGCTCGAATTGGAATCGGCGGAATTTGAGCTGGAGCAGGTCATGTGCGAGGCACTTGAATACGTGTTGCCGGTGGCAAAGGAAAAGGGCCTGGAGATCGACTTCGATGTCAATTCAGTCGTGGCCCACACATATATCGGCGACGCCTATCGCATACGGCAAATCCTGATGAACCTGGCCAACAATGCGGTCAAATTCACACAAAAAGGCTCGGTCATTCTGCGTGTCGGTCTCGAACACAGCGAATCCGATGCCGAAGGGGACGCACTTCATTTTGAAGTGCTCGATACCGGGTGCGGCATCGCATCGGAGAAATTCAATCGACTGTTCCAGGCATTTACCCAAGTGGATTCGTCCACAACACGTCAGCACGGTGGGACTGGTTTGGGGCTGATTATTTCAAAGCGACTCGTGGAGCGCATGAATGGTCGAATTTGGGTGGAGAGTACGGTCGACGAAGGGTCCAATTTCCAGTTCATCATTAAATTGGCCCGACTGAATCAATCCAAGGTCAGTCGGGCGCACTTCAGCGCAAACGCGGGGCTCCAAGAACCGAAGGAGGAGAGCCTGCGGCCTGATTTTGCGCAAAGCTATCCGTTGAAGTTGCTCCTGTGCGAAGACGACGAGGATAACCGCTGGGTGATCCGAGAATTACTCGAGACGCTGGGTTATCAACCCGAGGTGGCACAAGACGCCTATCAGGCCATTGATGAAATGCAGGAGAATCAATATGATGCTGTACTGATGGATGTCCGTTTGCCCGGACAGAGTGGGATTGAATTAACCGTGGCGATTCGCAATGGATTGATCGGCCAGGATCATGCCAGTCAGTATATCATCGCGGTAACTGCCTTTGCCATGAATGAAGACCGCGAGAAGTGCATGACTGCGGGGATGAACGATTACCTGAGCAAGCCACTGGAAGTTTCACTCCTGAAAGAGGCACTCATTCGCGCACATAAGACGCTTAAAGGGGGATTAGGGAATGCCGAACTCGCCGATCTCATTTAAGTTAATCGATATCGACAAGATATTGAAGGAGGGGGGCACCATGGGTGCTTGGCTCAAACCATTTGCCCCATTGATGGAACGGGTACTTTCGATCCGAACCCTGAATCGCTTGTATGTCGAAATGCGCGCTCAATTGGAAGATAGCGAAAATGATCCCGCTTTTTTCATGAAGGCGCTCAAGATCATGGGCGTTCAATTTGAAATCGATGCGGTCTCGTTTGAGCGCATCCCGAAGGAGGGGCCGTTGATCGTGATTGCGAATCATCCCTATGGCGGGATGGATGGAGTCGTGCTGGGCGCAATCCTTCAGGGGGCGCGGGCGGATTCGAAGCTCATGGGGAATTACCTGCTCGGAAAGATGGAAGGAATCCGGGGGAGTATCATTGAGGTGGACCCCTTTGAGGGGGCGCAATCGAAACGATCCAATTTGAATGGCATACGGGATGCGATTCGGTGGTTGAAGGGGGGCGGTTGCCTCGGTGCGTTCCCGGCGGGGGAAGTCTCCAGTTATAATTCAAGAACACGCTCAGTCGTGGATCGCCCTTGGTCCGCGCACATTGTGAATCTGGCGCAGCGTTCGAAGGCACAGGTGCTGCCGGTTTATTTCGAAGGGCGCAACAGCCTCCTGTTTCAGGTCATGGGCTTGATTCATCCCCGATTGAGAACGCTGTTGCTCGCCAGGGAATTTTGCCGCATGCGCCACACGGAAGTGAAATTGCGGGTCGGGAAAATCATTACGCCGGATCGTCTGGGCCGCTTCGAAAGCAACAACGCTGCGACCGAATATTTGCGCTTAAAGACCCATGCCTTGCGTACATCCAGCGCCGAGCGCACACTCAAGTACCGCTTGCGTTTCCCATTCCGATCGACATCGAATGCCAAAACGTTGAAGCCGCTGGCACAACGGCAACCAAAGCATCACTTGCGCGTGGAAGTCGACGGGTTGCCGTCCGCACACCTACTGGTCGAACATGGCGACTTTTCGGTGTATTTCGCAAAGTCGCATGAGATACCAACGCTGTTGCAGGAGATCGGACGCCTGCGCGAAGAGACCTTTCGCGAGGTCAATGAGGGCACGGGGCAAGCGCGCGATCTCGATGGCTTCGACGAATATTATCTACACCTTTTCATGTGGGATCACTCCGCGGATGAAATTGTGGGCGCGTATCGTATCGGGCTGGTCGATCAAATTGTCGAGAAGTACGGAATGCCCGGACTCTACACGAATACGCTGTTTCGTTACCACCCCGGCTTTATTGAAAAACTCGGACCGGCCATGGAGCTGGGGCGCTCATTCGTTTGCTTGAAATATCAGCGTAAGCACGCGTCGCTCTCTTTGATCTGGCGTGGCATTGGCGAATTCGCGGCCCGTCATCCGAAATATAAGACGCTGTTCGGGCCTGTGAGTATTACGGACGCCTATCACAGTATTTCTAAAAACCTAATGGTGCACTTTTTGCGCGAACACAGTTTCGATGATGAGATGTCTCGGCTGGTTCGAGCACGAAAACCACCGAAAGCGCCGGAAAAGCTGCGCGGCATCTCGCTCAAGAATATTGGCGAGTCGATTAACTCGGTCGATTCAGTGTCCGCGATTGTTTCCGGCTTTGAAGATGACGCGAAGGGCATGCCGATCTTGTTGCGGCATTATTTAAAGCTGAATGGTGTCTTGCTGAGCTTTAATGTGGACCCCGCTTTCAGTGACGTGATCGATGGATTGATCATGGTGGACCTTTGCAAGACCGATCCCAAGATCCTACAGCGCTACTTTGGCAAAGAGACCTATGCCCGCATCATGGAGCATCACCGCGAACCGGACGAGGTCGTCGTTTGATCGATTGAACTCCATGAAAATAGCTCTCGCCCAGTATGCGGTACAACGCGCCGATCCGGATACCAATTTGCAGACCATCCGTCGATTTGCTTCGCAGGCGAAAGCCGCCGGAGCCCGCGCCTTGTTCCTGCCTGAAATGTGCACGACCGGATTTGATTGGCGGCGTAACGTCGAACTGCTGGACCAGGCTGCTGCGCACCGTACCGAGATTTCTGCAGTCGCCCGGGAATCGGGGCTCGCGATTTGTGGCTCGTTTCTGGAAAAGACCGGGGGCGGGCGTCCGGCCAATACCTTGTGCTTTTTTGAGTCATCCGGCGCGCTCGCCGCGCAATACCGGAAGGCGCATCTGTTTACTCTTTTCGGTGAGGAGAAGCATGTCGAAGCGGGCGATGCAATTGTCACCGCCAATACCGGGATCGGCGTGATTGGCTGTAGCGTCTGCTACGATCTGCGTTTTCCGGAACTGTTTCGACGGTGCGCGCTGGCGGGGGCTTCGATTCAAGTGCTGCCCGCAGCATTTCCAAATCCGCGCTTGGATCATTGGCGCACCTTAATTCAGGCACGGGCGATCGAGAATCAGTGCTTCTTTGTCGCCACCAATCAATGCGGCGCCGAAGGGCATGGTGCGGACGTTGGCGACATTCAATACTTCGGGCACTCCATGGTGGTCGACCCGTGGGGAAAAATACTGGTGGAGGCCGGGGAGTCCGAAGGCTTGTATCTGGCCGGCATTGACCTCGCCCAAGTCGAGGAGACGCGCAAGCGTTTGACGGCTCTGAAAGATCGTCGCCCGGAACTGTATTAGCCGCAAGTCAGGCGGTTACCGTCGCGTTGAATGCCCGGCGGTCCTCTGCTTTGAAAAAAGCGGTCCCGGCAACGAGTGTATCGACACCACGGGAAGTGCAGGCACTCGCGGTGTTGAGGTCCACGCCGCCATCCACTTCGAGGCGATAATGGAGTCCGAGCTCTTTGCGCCACTTCGAGAACGTCTCCATTTTCGGGAGCACGTCTTCGCGGAAACTTTGTCCGCCGAAGCCCGGTTGAACGGTCATCAGCAACACGATGTCGCACTCTGCCAGATAAGGCTTGGCCGCCTCGGCTGGTGTATCCGGGTTGAGCACGACGCCACATTTGCAGCCTCGCTCACGAATATGCTTCAGTGTCTCGGCAACAGGATAGTCCGGCTCGACATGAATCGTGAGTTGCTCGGCTCCCGCATCGATGAACGCATCGACAAATTTATCCGGGTTATCGAGCATCAGGTGCACGTCGAAGAACAGAGTGGAGGCCGAGCGCATCGCCTTGATCGTTTGGGGGCCGAAAGTCAGATTTGGCACGAAATGCCCATCCATGATGTCGAGGTGCACCCAACTGAGGCCTGCGGCTTCGATTTCCTTTAAGCTGCTTTTGAGGTCCGCGTGGTCGCCGGCCAGGATCGAAGGTGCCAAGATGATTTCGTGTGTACTCTGCATGGCCGCGATAGTTGGGCCGAATCACCGGACTGGCAAGACCGGCATCGCGTTTTCGACACCTTTTTCTTTAAGGATGTACGGGCGCACGGCAACACTTCGGATACCGTCACCACGAATTTGGGCTTTCGCTGCGCCAGAGACGTTTAAAGGCAGCTTAAAATTTGCTCCAGCCGGGTGATCTCGATGTCGGCCCGGACCGTGTGGCAATCCGGATCCTCCGCGCGGCGGCGCAGGGAGAGACGGTCGCCGGCAAAGAGCGCGGTTTTAAAACCGACGGTCCGGGCGGGCCATATATCGTTCCGGATGTCGTTGCCGACATAGAGCACCTCCCGCGGTTGCAAGCCGTGGTGTTGCATGAGCCGCTCGGCGGCGATCCGGTAGAGTCGGGGCGAAGGTTTTCCCTCCAGTTCGACGTAAGACCAGACCGAGCAATCCATGCAAAAACCGAAATATTCCGCGGTTTTCTTTAGATAGGTTTCAAACAGAAGCGGCGTATGAAACTGGGCATTGGAGATGATACTCATGATGACGCCGCGACTTGTCAGATTCGTGAGCACTGTCTTCAACCCCGGCATCGGCTGCGTCGGATTCACGCGGCTTTCGTAGTCGACCGCCAGCGTCTCGATGCTCTCCGCCGTTTCGATCTCGATGCAGCCTTCTTCGACGAGCGAGTGGATCAGCTCCGCCCATACTTTTCGTATATCGACTTCGGGGTAAACGATACCATCCACTCGTCGAACGTCTTGATGGCGATGGATGATTGCGTGCAGGCGATCATCGAAGCGCTGGTCCTGCGCGGACGCGTTGAGCGTAATACCATTTGCTTCGAGGGTCGCTTTCAACTCGGCATCCCTGTTCTGCTCAGTGGCCAGGCTAATATCGCCCACGCCGGAACTAAACAAAGTGCCATACACATCAAAGACGACCGCGCGTATACCCGGCAATTTGTGCAACCGTGCCGCCGCATCGTCCGGCAGGCTCACGCATCCGGTTTGGCGGCGTTGATAGATGAGATCGATCCAGTGTTGCTTCGACATGTCAGTTAAGTGCGCAGGAGACGAAAATATTCAGGTTTTAGGAATGTGCTGAGTAATTTCTTCGCATCCAGTGACCGGACGGGATGAGCCGGTTGTTCGGCGATGTCCCGGTACAGTTCGTTCAAATGATGCGCGTAATGATCGAGCGAATAATTTTCTTGGATGATCGCGGCGTTATGCTGGATCTGGTGTTCGCTCGCCATGCCATCGGTCAGGTTTTGAGTGAGGCTTCGGCGGGCAGCATCGTCGCCAACCAGTCGCTCGATCACGGCCTCCTGTTGTGCTTCATTGAGTCCGGCAAAATCGATACGGCCATCCGGTAGCCGGACAGCGTCCATCGCCCGCTCGACGGCATCGGCTGGCCATGTGGTTTCATATGCCGCGTATGCGTTTCGCAACCCGGACTCGACGCAACCGCGCAAGTCCTCCAGATCAATCCAATCACTTGGAATTCCAATCGCCGGATAGAGCCCACCCAGATCAATGCCATGTGCGATAAAATCGTCGCTAATCTGAGGCAGGTTGCGACCGATGATCGCTTTGCCAAACAGCCAGGGTTCGAGGAACGCGAGTCCGAAGCCTTCTGCAATACTGGTGCTGAGGATGGCATGCGCGCTCTGCATGATCGCTTCGAAATCCCAATCCGGATGTTTTTCGGCGATTGAGAAATGAACCGGAAGCGCGTGCTTTTTTGCCACGGCTTTCCAGCGCCCGTAGGCCGCCGTGTAATTTTGATTGGTGGGTCCTAGGGTGGTGGCAAACACATCACCCGCTGGAGCGAGTGCGGCCCAGAGCAGTATTTCTCCGAAATTCTTCCGTCGCACGGCGCGCACCGGCGCAAGGAATAGACGCTTTGCGCCCAAAGTGTGCCGAATGTGCTCGATGCGTGCCGCCGGCACATTGCCGTGCGGGTCACTGGTTTCAACCGGATTGGCGAGCAGGTGCAGTTGATCGGTCGGCACGCCCGTCGCTTTGAAAATCGAACGGTCACGCTCGTTGAGCACCGCGTAGTGAACATGGGGCGCAGCGGGATAGAGCCGGCCGGAATACGCCGCATCACTTTGATTGAGCCGGTAGTTTTCCGGACGTCCATCCTCGGCGAAGTCATGCATGTGGAGCAGCAGCGATTCGCCGGCATCGGCCATCATCGCGATCAGTCCCGGCAGCGCGGTATTTTTGCCCAATGAGTGATTGTGGATGTGCCAAATATCCGGATCTCCACCCAGCGCGGCACGCGCGGCACGCCGCAGTTCTTCGAAGAGAACTGCGGGCGATGGCGTCGTTGTTTGCGTGTTGCTGTAGTGCAGGCCTTCGACCACCACACAGGCTCCGGGGAATCCGGCATCGTCCGGTATTTCGCCGGAGAGCACGACGCATTCAGGCGATTGTTTGAGTTGCTTGAATCCTCGCAAGGTCGATTCAATCACACGCGTAACGCCACCACGCTTGAGGTGGTAGTGGATGATCGCGACGCGCAGCGGTGTACTCATTCCTTGATGCCGTATTTCTCCCGATAGGCCGGGATGGTAATCATGGGGGGGCGCTCGTATTCCACAATCTCGCGGGTGAGCTGCTCATAGCGATTGCCTTCGGCTTGGAACTGTCGGTAGATTTTAGACAATTCGGGCAAGCGATCCACCATGCCGTAACTCTTCAAGCGGTTCAGGAAGGTCTGCAAGATACCAAACGACATCTTTCCCAGCGCATTGGTGCTTTGGTTTCGATGAATGCGTTGGTCCAAGTCGCACTGAGCGAAGGCTTCGAGGCCCCATTCTTTATACACATCCAGAATGTGTGCCGTTTCGACCCCGTAACCGATCGGGAAGGGGATGCGCTCCAACACCTCGCGACGCACCGCAAATTCTCCGGACAGTGGCTGGATCAAAGCAGTCAGCTCCGGAAAAAAGAGAGAGAACAACGGGCGTATCAGGATTTCGGTGACACGACCGCCGCCGCTGGACCGGATGCCGGAAGAGAAGGCCATCGGCCGGTCGTAGAACGCCTTACAATATTTGATCGTGTCGTTCTTGATTAACGGGGCCACGATCCCGGTCACAAAGCGCGGATGGATGTTTTTAATGTCCGCATCCACATACACGATGATGTCGCCTTTCAATTGGTAGATCGCTTTCCACAGGTTCTCTCCCTTACCACGCTTGTCACCGACTTCGGGCAGGATGTCCGCCGCGCGGTAAACGTCGGCACCGAACGATGCCGCGACATCGCAGGTATTGTCTTCCGAGCCCGAGTCGATCACCGCAAACTCATCGATCAGCGGATAGCGCTCCATCAGTTCGGAGCGAAAGATCACGATCTCTTTGCCGATCGTTTTCTCCTCATTCAGTGTCGGAATACAGAGCGAGATCTTAAGCCCTTTCTTTTCCTTCTCCTTTACCAGTTCCAGAATGTCCCAAAACTCACCGTGGTGAAAGGTATTCGTTTCGAGCCACTTTTCAATTGTATCACTCATCGCAGAGGCCTCCATCTATCGTTTGTAAAAGTGCAACCAGTTGAGCCAGTCCGTCAAAGGTCGGTGTGATCTCGATCAATTCATTCAATTCGTTTTTGTGGGTGCCCTTGGTGAGGCCCAGTGTGATGCTGGGTATGCCTTTGTTAATCAATTCACTCAGCTCGCCCACACTGGGTTCGACCCGTGGCTTCACCTTCAGCTTATCCAGTATTTTACGCATGGATTTGACCATCGGATGCGAGTAGGGCAAGCCGCCTGGCTTTCGTTGGGCGATCACCGAGAGCTCGATTTGAGTGTCCGAACCGTTGGCTATTTCATCGATAATATCTTCGATCTTATTACGCAGTTGACTGACCATGCCGACTTGCTCGCTGCGAATTTCGAAGCGTAGATTCGCGGAAGTGGGCTGCGTGCCGAATGATGTACCGGAACTCATCGAGCCGAACAGTATCTTGGTCTTCGGTTCCATCGGGATCGGAATTTCCATGATCCGCTGCACGACCTTTGTTAGAATGGCGACCGCACCCGTGGCGCCGAATTTCGTCCAGTCGTATTCCGTCGGCACATGCAAATTGATTTCGCCCCGAAGCATCCCAATGGATGCATAACTGAGTCGGCCCAGCTGTATGCCTTCGATACAGACGCCGGCACGGATCGGGCGCGTATTATTTTCGAGAAAGAACCGTATGCCGCCCAGATTGCCACGTCCAAGACTGCGCGAGCAGCCCATGAGAATCAGGTTGTCTTCGAAGGTGATTTCCAAGCGTTTTAGAATTTCGGGCAGCGTGACCACCGCCGCGAGCCCGAGGCTGTTGTCGCCAACACCCGGGCCTTTGATCGTGTTGGGCCCGACTGACATAGCGTGGTCGACTTTTTTGCTGAACACGGTGTCGGCGTGGGCACAGACCAGTATATTGTTTTTTCCTTTCGTGCCCGGAAGTATTGCCATGCCGTTTCCGGCTTCGTCGATGGAGATATTGTGTAGTCCGTCTTCCGTGAAGCGATTACTCAAAAAAGTGATTCGTTCTTCCTCCGCATTGGTCGGCGAGGGGATCTCGCCGATCATCAAGGCATTGGCCAGTAGGATCTCGCGTACGGGCTGCAGCGCCTTGCGGTGGTTTGGTAGCGTTTTAGTGATGTGTGTTAATGTTTTGGCCATGAGCTGCGAATTATAAAATCAATCGACCTCAACCTGTGAAGGATCGAAGTCGACTGCCGGATAGCTGAGGTGCAAGTCGTCAAGACAAGCAACCACGATACGGGCAACTAGCAAATTGCGTGCCCACTTTTTATTCGCGGGAATGATGTACCATGGCGCGTGTGGCTTAGCGGTTTTTGCAAACACATCCTCATGCGCTTCCTCGTAAGCCTTCCATTTGCCGCGTGCGACCAAATCGGACGGATCGAACTTCCAATTCTTGGCCGGTATATCGAGTCGTTCCTGTAGGCGTTGCTTCTGGGTGTCGCGGTCGATGTGCAGAAAGAATTTCAGGATGATCGTGTTCTCGTCCACCAGCAGTTGTTCGAAGTCGTTGATGTGCCGGTAGCGCTTCTTCCAGACGGATTCGGGATTGAGCTTGTTCACACGCACGGCCAGCACATCCTCATAGTGACTGCGGTCAAAGATCATAATCTCTCCATTGGCAGGCGTGCATTGATGAACGCGCCATAGGAAGTCGTGCGCCAGTTCGCGACTGGTGGGTTTGTCAAAACTGGAAACATGTACCCCTTGCGGATTCACTCCGCGGAAGACGTGTTTAATGGTGCCGTTTTTACCGCTCGTATCCATGCCTTGCAGCACGATCAGCAGCTTCTTTCGGCGATCGACATGAAAGCGCTGTTGCAAGTCGGCCAACTGTACATGCAACGCACTCAGCTCTTCAAGCCCCTCCTTCTTGCTTTTTGGCATGTCGTCCCATGGTGATGATTCGACCTTGGAGAGGCGGGCGTTCTGTCCGCTTTGAATAAGATAGTGGTTGAAGTCGTTTAAGCTCATAGGGTGTCTTATGTGTGCAATAGTTGAATGAAAGTAGAGGCTTTGGGCCGGATCACTTGCGTCGGTAAACCAGGACGATGTCCGTCTCATGTTGAAAGAGTAGGCCGGTCAACTCACGTCCCGGCTGCCGATAGTATTGAATAAAAGCGTCGTAGAACTCATCCGGAATGAATGCATGCATCGCGCCACCGTGTGCGCCGTTGTATGCCGTCTGTAAGCGGACCGCGCGAAAGCTCGCCGGCGCGGTCATTTCGGAGCGGGCCACCGAGGCGACGACCACGGTGACTTCCCGGTTCAGGTAGGTCGTGTGATCGGCGAGGTAGAATGCGGCGGTATGCGGTGGTGGGGGCGGTTCGTCGAGCAGGACCATCGCGCGAAAGGCATCGAGCGTGGACGCGCTGATTCCGGGGATTGTCACCAACGCATCGATCGTTGTAATGGGACGGGCCGCGATCATGCGTGCGGCGAGGGCGGGGCCGATGCCTGGTAGTGTTTCCAACTCCGCAGCTTCGGCCGTATTCAAAATAATCTTACCAGTCAGACCGGTGTCGAAGGCAGGGGACAAGCCGCTTGGCGGTGGTGTGTGTGTGCCGCCGCGTTCGACGCCGGTGCCCGGCTGGTTGAGTCCCGCGAGTTGTAGGGATCCCGTTGCGCGGGCCCAGATGCCCGCCGCCTGACGCTGTGCCGCGCGTTCGTGTTGCTTCAGTAAATTCAGATAGGTGTGCGGGGCAACGCCGCCCGGCCAGCTACTTTTCGTTGGCATTCCATAAATACGCGCGGAGCCGTTTTGAACCAATGCCGCTGAAAGGGTGCTGCCATTCTTTTGGATGAGTGCGAAGTAGCGCGGCTCCTTGTCGCCGCGGGCGTCTTCCCATTGAGTGACCACGGTAAATTCACCCCGCAGGAATTTACGGGAAAAGTCCTTGGCTTGCTTTCCAAACATAATGATGTCCGCAGCGGGGATTGAAAAATAGCGCGCCTGATCCCGCACGCGGTCCATGTTGATGTGATCCGCTTCAGGGCTATCCACGAAGTAAAGGCGGACGCTGAATTGCTCGTCGCCATGCTGTACCTTAAAACTGTCGCCATCGCTGATGTTTGCATCGATCAGGCGACACCCGTGCAATACCTCCCAGACACCGGATTCTCTTTTTTCGGCGTTTAGAGTAGTCAGCGGCAACACGCCACACACACCAATGAGAATCCGTAAATACAAACGCATGATTTGTTATTAATACGATTGAACGCTCTGGCAAGTATTCGCGCTCTATAAATTTCGTTACGTCCGAAGCTTGCGAATGGTCGGGCGATCTCTTTGCTCTCTCTGGTGTCCGACCATACCGCCATCAACGAACTCAATGCCGCTGTGCAAGCGCTGCTGCCCGCAGGCGTCTGTGCATCGGCTGATGTGGCGTCGGCGGTTGCGGAGCCTTTCGAATTTCCGGAGGAGGGCCAACACCTGGCGAATGCGGTGGTCGCACGCCGCAATGAGTTTATCGCCGGCCGGCGTTGCGCCCGTGCCGCGCTCACCGCTTTAGGGCATGTGCCTGCCGCGCTGCCGAAGGATGCCGATGGGCTCCCGCTCTGGCCGGACGGTTTTGTCGGATCGATTTCGCATTCGCGGGGTCTGTGCTGCGCACTGGCCGCACGGGCCGAGGCCATGACATGTCTCGGCCTCGATCTGGAGAAGACCACACGCTTGAGTCCACGGGCCATGGAGCGCGTGGCGCACCCCGCGGAAGCTGATTTTGCCGGAGAAGACCTAGCCGCTGGAAGCCTGCTCTTCAGCGCAAAGGAAGCGTTCTTCAAGGCACAGTTCCCAGTCTGGCGCGCACAGCCGAACTTTAAGGATCTCGCATTTCAAGTCGATCCCTCGAGCCAGCAAATGACTGTTCTGAAAATCGCCGATCATCTGCCGGTCGCACTCAAGCATGCGGCCAAGCGCATGCAGTTCAGATATCGTTTTTTCGGGGATTATGTCGTCACGCTTTGTTGGATGATTACGGCGTAGGGCGCGGGAGGGGTTATACCGTTTTCCAAAAGGTTTAAGCCATCCAAAGAGAAGTAGTTGAACCGTGAATGAGCGTGAATACACGTTAATATGATCCCAGAGCTGAATTGGTGGGTAGTTGTTTATGAATCTTGCTAAAGTACGATCCAATATGCACCTAATCGCTAAGCCGGCAGCTTCCCCATTAACGTTAATTAACGTCCATTAACGGTTTAGGGAATTGTGCACATATGAACGGGCAACGAGGCAATGCCGAGATGGCAAAGCAATTTAAAACAAAGAAGTCGTTCGCCCGCGCCTTAGCCATGTATGTCGAAGGCTCGTGCGGCCTGAGACGGACCTAGGCTTAACAGCTCAAACCATTTACGAAATGGTATTACGCCTCCTCCCGCAGCCACGGGAGTGCCTTCAGGTCGTCGATTGCACCGCGCGAAAGCAGGACCCAAAAACTCAACGCCTTTTCACGCGTGATCGCGGTCATGAAGCGTGGCGACTCATCTGCCTCCTCGAAGTTCTCGAAGGTCACAATTCCGCTGGGATAGAGGGTGATCGACCAACCGCTGGGGTCATGCACCAGCGACAGATCCGGATGCGCTGCATCTTCAAAGCCCGGTTCATCGAGCTTTTCGATCAGCTCATCCATGCGGGCCACGGTCGGGTTCAGCTCGGAGATCCCGTCCATGTCGGTTGTGTGATAGAGTTCCATTGCGACCGGCTACAGATCCTTGTAGAGGATCTTTGAGTGGCGCCCGTTCTCGAGATAATCGGCTTTTCGGGCGGCCGGCAAGTCGTCCGGGCTGCCTTCTTCAAAGCCACACAGGTTGGTGAAGAAATTCGTCGCTTGGGTGGTCATGGCAATCACCCGCCGCGCGCCGCGCTCTATCGCATCGGCTTCGGCGTACTCGACCATGCGCCGGCCAACGCCCTTGTTTTGATAGAAAGGTTGCACATAGACGCTGCCGATTTCAATCACCGCGCCATCATCAAAGCCTTGCAGATTCACACAGCCGACGATGCTGCCATCGATTTCGTAAACCAGAAAATTTTCAATGACCGCTTCGATGGCCTCCTGCGAACGGTCACGCAGCATCTCGGAACGCACGCCATTACGGGTGATGTTGTAAATCGAATACGCGTCCGCTTTGACTGCCCGGCGGATCGATTGGTATTCATTACTGTAAACCATCGTGCCGATGCCGACTTTATCAAAAATCTCGTTGAGCAAGGCGCCAAACAGACGTCCATCCAGGATGTGCGCGCGCGGTGTGCCGGCATGGATCGCTTTCACGGCATGTTGCGCTTTACTGTAGAGGCGTTCGGCGATGCCGTCACGCTCGTCCTGTAACAAGTCTTCCAGCTCGCCGACGGGCAGATTGGTCAACGGTTGCCCGTTTAATTGAAGCCCGTCGTGAGTCGTCATGTAGATCAACTTCGAGGCGTCGAGCTGCGAGGCGAGCTCAGCCGCCAGCAAATCGGAATTAATTCGCAGTGAGGCGCCCGCTCGGTTGAACGCGATCGGCGTTATGATCGGGATCGTGTTGGCGTCCAGCAGGCTGTTGAAGAGGGTGATGTCGAGCTTGTCGACCTTGCCGCTGCAGACTTGGTCCTCGCCTTTCACGATGCCGACTTCCTTGCTCCGTACGCCGTTGCTCAGCGCGTAGCGCAGGCCGTTGCGCGTGAGCCCCTGCATGATGCTCAGGCTGGCCAGTGCCGAGGCCTCGGTTGCGAGCTCCAGTGTTGTGGCGTCGGTCTTTCCCTCTCCATGCGCGTTGGTGATCGGCGAGTTACGTTTCGCCGCCAGTGCGTTGAGCTGTTGCCCCACGCCGTGGACGAGTACCACCTTGATGTTGAGTGAGCGCAGAACGGCGATGTCGAGCAGCACATTCTGGAAGTTTTCATGCGCGACGAGGCTGCCATCCAGTGCGATCACAAAGACGTGGTCCCGGAACATGGGGACATATTTCAGAATGCCCCGCAAATCCGTTGGTTTTATTGTGCTCTCACCTGTCGTTGTCATAGTTAAAAGTCATACTGTGTCTGCTCGTTGGAAGCTTGCAAGGCGCATGTTTAGCTAGTCAATCTACTTAAAGCATGGCAACCGATCCCCTTTCTAAGATTCCCCAAGCATTTGCCGAGCCCGTCGAGAGCTTTCTCGCGTGGTTGGAGTTGGAGCGCGGGCTTTCCAGTAACACCATTGGTGCCTATGCCCGTGATCTTGCACAATACGCACAGTATTTGCAAAAACTGGCGGTTGCCGATTGGAGCGAAGTCAACGAAGCGGCGGTCAGCGCATGGACGGCGCACCTCGGCAAGGCCGAATATGCACGCAGTAGTCAGGCACGCAAGTTGTCGGCCGTCCGTATGCTCGCGCGCCATCTGGTGCGCGAAGGTATACGCAAGGACGATTTTACCGAACTGGTGTCGGCCCCCAAGCTTTCGCGCAAGCTCCCCGAAGTGCTCACCCGTGGGGAGCTCGAGCGCCTCCTCGATGCCCCGGCAACCAACACCCCGCACGGCTTACGTGATCGCGCCATGCTGGAGCTCTTTTATAGCAGTGGTCTGCGTGTGTCCGAGCTGTGTGGGATTTTACTGCAGAGCATCAATCTGGACGACGGCTATGTGCGCGTGTTCGGCAAAGGTGCCAAAGAACGCATTGCGCCGATCGGTGGCGCCGCGATCACCGCGGTGCGGGACTACTTGGCCGGCGGTCGGCCGCACTTCGTCAAGGCCAAGACGGGCAGTGAGCTTTTTTTAAGCCAACAAGGCAAGGCGATCTCTCGGAAAATGGTCTGGGTCTTGATTAAACAATACGCGGCCAAGGCAGGAATCAAAAAGCCGATCAAGCCGCACTTGCTACGGCACTCCTTTGCCACCCACCTGCTGGAAGGCGGGGCCGACCTGCGCGCGATCCAGGAAATGCTCGGACATTCGGACATATCGACCACGCAAATTTACACCGCGGTGCAATCCGCCCGGCTGGCCGACGAGCACGCGCTCTACCATCCACGTGCAAAACAGTGACCGCATAAAAGACTACGTCTCACTCGGTAGACTGCGTTTCTACAGTGTGAGTGCGGGCCCAAAGGAGCGAGGGTGCCCCGCCCACGTTTTCCGAAGCCTTGGCGCCGACGTGGGCCAGTCGCCCACACTCCGGTGCAGATTTCAAAAAACAACCCCGATCTGGCATGATCCACGCTATACCCATTCCCAATTAACTTAAGTAACTGCCTTGAAGCGCAGGCATTCCTGCCATAGCCTGAACTTTGTTCGCTTCCTCTCTTTTTCTTTATAGATACAGATGTCGAAAAATATCGGGTTTATTTCCACGCGCTTTGCCGGCTCGGATGGCGTCGCTTTGGAGATCGCCAA
>ERZ1046740.1367-NODE-1367-length-17309-cov-5.440709_pt1 | contig 17309 bp, 16 predicted proteins | sample MGYA00383093_ERZ1046740 | MGnify/ENA primary metagenome ERZ1046740 (study PRJEB29581, sample SAMEA5548363) | metagenome | biome: marine; feature: coastal; material: water | depth 25 m | study: Short-term variability in the microbial, nano- and picoplankton... | reverse complement strand
CGGCGTTGTTCGACGGCGGTATCCTTACCGAGGTCAAAGTCCCTGCCCCAATTGCAGACCCCTTACAGTTCCGCGATCAAAAAAAATATCCGGACCGGATGAAGGCCGCCCAAAAAAGCACTGGCGAATCTGAGGCCATGCTTGTGGCCGAAGGTGAGATCGGGCGCACACCGGTTGTTGCTGCCAGTCAGGACTTTTCCTTTATGGGCGGGTCGATGGGCATGTATGTGGGCAACGCAATTATCGCCGCTGCTGAACGCGCCGTAGAACTAAAGCGCCCCTTAATCCTGTTCTCTGCCGCCGGTGGTGCACGCATGCAGGAAGGTATCCTGTCGTTGATGCAAATGCCTCGCACCACAGTTGCTGTGCAAATGCTCAAGGAAGCAGGGCTGCCGTACATTGTCGTGTTGACCCACCCGACCACGGGCGGCGTCACGGCCTCTTATGCGATGCTGGGGGATGTGCACATTTCCGAACCCAATGCCCTGATCTGTTTTGCGGGTCCTCGCGTGATCGAGCAGACCATTCGCGAGAAACTGCCAGAAGGGTTCCAGCGTGCGGAATACCTGTTGGACCACGGCATGTTGGACCGCGTCACACCCCGCACGGAGATGCGGGCAGAGCTTATCACCATCACGCGTATGCTTATGGGGCTGCCACCGGCCGTCATGGGGGACCTTCCTTCCCCTGAAGCCGTCGAAAAAGCAGAGCAAAAAGCGGCCAAATCTGACGCAGATTCCAAAAACACCAAAGCGGCTAAGCAAAAGTGAGCTCAAATTCTTCGGATGCCATCCTCACCCGGATGATGGCCCTGCATCCCAAAATCATAGACCTGACGCTGGACCGTGTTTGGCGTCTTTTGGAGGCGTTGGACAACCCACAAGATCGTTTGCCACCTGTAATTCATATTGCAGGAACTAATGGCAAAGGCTCGACCCAATCGATGATCCGTGCAGGTCTTGAGGGAATGGGCAAATCCGTGCACGCCTATACGTCACCACATCTTGCCCGTTTTCACGAGCGTATCCGGCTGGCAGGTGATTTGATCGAAGAAGACCACCTGACCGACATTCTTGACGAATGCTATGACAAGAACGGCAACGTCACGATCACCTATTTCGAAATCACCACCTGCGCCGCCTTGCTTGCTTTTGCCCGCACGCCCGCGGATTACACTTTGCTCGAAGTCGGTCTTGGTGGGCGTCTCGATGCGACCAATATTTTGGAACGACCAGAACTTACCGTCATCACACCTATTTCAATCGACCATGAACAATTTCTTGGGGACACACTCGCCAAGATCGCATTTGAAAAGGCTGGGATCATTAAGCGTGGGGTCCCGTGTATCGTTGGGCCGCAACCCGATGAAGCCATGCAAGTGATTGAAGAGGTCGCCGCACGGCTTGGTGCACCATTGTTCGCGTACGGGCAACATTGGCACGTCGCGGAAGAACGTGGGCGCCTGGTCTTTCAAGACGACACTGGCCTTTTGGATTTACCGCTACCCGCGTTGAGTGGCGATCACCAGATTATGAACGCCGGCGCGGCCATTGCCGCCCTTCGGTTTTTGGGTGCGGATGACGCAGGTATTGAGGCCGCAATGCGAAATGCGCGGTGGCCAGCCCGGATGCAACGCCTGCGCGAGGGGCCACTTGTCACCAGCGCGGCACAGATCGAGCTTTGGCTGGATGGCGGCCACAACGCCGCCGCGGGTATTGCTTTGGCCAAGGTGTTGGCAGATTTGCCGCCGCGCCCAACCCATCTGATCTGTGGCATGCTCAACACCAAGGACATCTCGGGGTATCTTGGCCCACTTGCGGCGCAGGCCGACAGCTTGACCGCTGTTTCTATCCCCGATGAAATCAACACCCTGCCTGCACATGAAACCGAGGCTGCGGCGAAAGCCGTTGGCATGAAAGCGACCAGCGCTGACACGGTCACTGAGGCATTGAGGGCGATTGCGAATACGGACACCAATGCACGCGTTTTGATTTGCGGGTCACTGTATCTTGCCGGGGCTGTTTTGCGCGAAAACGGTTCGTAACTTACGTTACGCAAACAAAAAACCGAATCAAAACAAGCGCCTCGGTGAAAAGCGAATCACGAACCATTGACTGATTCGAATCACCGCGCTTATAGTCAAAAAAATTCGATTTCCCTGCGAAGCAGAAGAACAAACGGGAAATCATCTAGGACATTACGGGACAGGCAGGCAGGCAAATGGGGGGGTGCATCAGCGCCCCCCTAACAATTTGTGGTTTACGCGTCCTCTTTGCCCCAGTTTTCATCCTGCATTTCACGCAATCGGCTCGCGGTACGTTCAAACTCAAACGTGCCTTCGCCTTCGACATACAGCATTTCAGGTTGCGCGGCCGCGGAACAAATTAGACGTACTTTGGCCTCGTAAAGCGCATCAATCAGCGTCACGAAACGTTTGGCTTCATTGAAATTGGAACGCGACAACCGTGGGACATCTTCGAGGATCAGCACCTTTACCGCATCCGCAATCGCCAAATAATCACCGGGCCCCAGCATCGCACCGCAAAGGTCAAAGAATCGCGCCCGCGCCACACCGTTGCGATATGCTGGCAACTTGACCGTTCGCCCTTTCACTGTCAGCACCAAGGGTGACGCTTCACCGCCAGTCAAATCGCTCCAGATTGCTTGGATTTTTGCGCGCGCTTCAGTTCCAGCCTGAACAAAATAGACTTCACTGCCCTTTAGACGGTTCTGGCGATAATCGTTGGGGCTGATCAATTCCCGCACATTCAGGTTTTCCTGGATCAGACCGATGAACGGTAAAAACAGCTGGCGATTGAGCCCGTCCTTGTACAGATCATCCGGAACTCGGTTCGATGTGGTGATGACGACAACACCAGCTTCAAACAATTGCTCGAATAGCCGCCCCACAATCATCGCATCCGTGATGTCAGAAATCTGCATCTCATCAAACGCCAAAACGCGAACTGAGTCGACGACCGACTTCGCGACCGGCTGAATGGCATCTTCAACGCCGCGCTGGCGGGCTTCGTGCATGGCAGAATGAATTTCCTGCATGAAGGCATGAAAGTGCACACGGCGCACAGGGACCTCAAGCGAGTCGGCAAACATGTCCATCAACATAGACTTGCCGCGCCCGACACCACCCCACAGATACAGGCCCTTTGTGGGGTCTGGCACGCCTTTGCCAAACCACTTTTTCTTGACCGGTTGCGACACTGCTTCGCGGATCCGTTCGAACTCGGGCAAGATCGCCTCTTGGGCGTCATCCGGTTGGAGTTCACCACTGGCCACCTTGTCGGCGTAGATTTCTGGCAAGGTTTTCATTTGTCTCACTTAACGAATGGACGAGGGGCTGAAAAGACAGTGCATAAAGAGAAATGATGAATGTGTTCACAAATCCTGAATTGACCTGTTCATATCATATCCGCATCCTGCATGTGAGCAGGAGATACTGATGGATCAACGCAGCCCTTTATTTACACCAGTTCTCCTTGTGGGCTGCGTGATTATCCTCGTGTCATTTGCGATCCGGGCCAGCTTTGGTGTGTTCCAAATCCCAATTGCAGATGAATTCGGCTGGTTGCGGTCAGAGTTTTCAATGGCCATCGCCATCCAAAACCTTGCTTGGGGCTTTGGACAGCCGTTGTTTGGCGCAATGGCGGAAAAGGTTGGCGATCGCCGCGCAATTATTCTGGGTGCATTGGTTTATGCAGCCGGACTTGTGCTGTCGTCTTTTGCGGTCACCCCAGAAGCCCATCAGCTTTATGAAATTTTGGTGGGCTTTGGTATCGCTGGCACTGGATTTGGCGTGATCCTAGCTGTTGTGGGCCGGGCAAGCTCGGACGAAAACCGATCTATGTCTTTGGCCATTGTCACGGCTGCTGGCTCTGGCGGACAGGTCTTTGGTGCCCCAATTGCCGATTGGATGTTGGGGTTCATGACATGGCAATCTACGTTTCTGATCTTTGCCGCGGCGATATTGGCGACGCTGTTGTTGTTGCCGATGATGCGCGCGCCGGCCGTTGCCAAGGTCCAGCTTGAAGAAAGCATGGGCCAGATCCTTGGCAAAGCATTTCGCGACCCGTCCTATACATTGATCTTTCTGGGTTTCTTTTCCTGTGGATACCAGCTTTCGTTTGTTACGGCACATTTTCCAGCAATGATTACTGAAATATGCGGAGCCATTGATCCGTCTGGCATGTTGGCCTCTGCCGGAGTTTCCACGACATCGCGTTTAGGTGCCTTGGCGATTTCCCTAATCGGATTGGCCAATATCGCGGGCACGTTGATCGCTGGATATTTGGGCAATCGATATTCTAAGAAATACCTTCTGGCCGGAATTTACACGGCCCGCACAGTGATCGGAGCCGTCTTTATTCTGATGCCTATTACACCCACCAGCGTTGTGGTGTTTTCCTTGGCAATGGGCAGTCTGTGGTTGGCCACTGTTCCACTGACCAGCGGCTTGGTCGCCCATATCTATGGGTTGCGGTACATGGGTACGCTGTATGGCATCGTGTTTTTCAGCCATCAGTTGGGCAGTTTCTTAGGTGTTTGGTTGGGCGGGCGCATGTATGACGCATACGGCGACTACACGATGGTTTGGTGGATTGGCGTCGGCGTGGGCGCATTCAGCGCCATTGTGCACCTACCAATTCGCGAACGCCCCTTGTCAGCCGCGACAGCCTAAAGTCAGTCAGCCAGCAACGCAGGCTCGAGCAGAGGCCAAAGCTCTGAGGTGTGAGTGTATACCAATCCATGCCCAGCATCCGGCAGTTCAATATGGGTAACGTCCCTGTTCCAATCCGTCAGACGTGCCTTGCAGGCAATTGGGATGATGTCGTCCTTTCGACCCCAAATGGCCAATACAGACATACCCAAATCTTGCAGTTTGCGATGATCTTCTTCGCGCGTCTCAGACAAAGCTCCACGCAGCGAAGACAGGAGCGATCTTAAAAATCCGCGATAGCCAAGTTCAATGACCTGACGGTCCGTGATGTTTGGCACCGAGCTTGGCAAGTCACTTTCCTGCATTGCACCTTTGCGCAACGTACGAGGATAGGCGAGGTGAAACAGCCAATCGCCGATCACGGGAATTTTCCGCGTGATCCGAGCGGAGAGGCCCAAATCATGCCCCATGCCTGCAGGTACAAACAGAACGACTTGTCTTACGCGGGACGGATGGCGGGAAGCGAAAGCCGTGGAAATGGCCGACCCCATAGAATTCCCAATCAAAGTAACCGGAGTTGTTACGTTTTGGTCATGCAGCAGAGCAGTCAGCATCTCTTCAAAAAACGTCACATCTTGCGCACCAAATGGACGGTCTGAATGTCCCCGCCCGTACAGGTCATAACTCAGCACCCGAAAGCCCCTGTCGACAAGATGTGGGATCAACCCGTCCCACACATAACTGGGGGTCGACAGGCCATGAATGCAGACCACAACGGGCCCATCTTTGGGTCCATGCCACCGAAAGAAAACACGTCCTCTGGGCAAGTCAGCATACTGCCCGTGCGAGTCATCCATCACCCGTTGATCCACGGTCTTACGACGAACCTCAATCACCAAAGGAACAGCAATTGCCGCCGCCGCAAGAGCCAGTGACCACAGGCTCAAACTCATGCGCCTTGCCACCGGTCAAGGATGAAACGGCTGGTCATCAAATCCAAATGCGCCCCGCCGCCATTCTTGAACAATGTGATCTCGTCGTCTGAGGTCCGTTGGAAATTGCCCATGTCGTAGTAGTCAGCAAGCACATGGTCGCGAGAAATTGCGCCGCTTTCCAAAGGCTTTTTAAGCTCGCCGATGTGATTAATGGTCGTCGCAAAACTATCCACAAACACGCGGGAACGCTGTAAAGCGACATCGTCTGCCTCGCGCATATCCGGGCGGTAGGCCCCAATCAAATCAATGTGCTGGCCAGGTTGCAGCCACGCACCCCGCAGGGTGGGTTCGGTAGACATGGTGGCGCTTGTGACAATGTCAGCTTGCCGTACGGCCGCCTCCAGATCGTCGGCGACCACCAGCCCTTCAATTTCCTGGGCCATTTTTTCGGCGTTTGCGCGGGTCCGGTTCCACACCACGAATGTGGCGTCAGGGAAAACGGTTGAGTACGCCGCGTGTAAATTGCGACCCACGGTTCCGGCCCCCACGATCAAGATATTGCGACTGTCCGGACGCGCCAATTTACGCGCAGCCAAAAGACTGTCGCCTGCCGTTTTCCATTTGGTCACAAGATGAAAGTCGATCAGAGCGGACAGAATACCATGCGTGTCATCAAACAAGGTCACAGCACCATGGATCATCGGCACATTCTGGGCCGGGTTGCCGGGAAACACGGTCGCGGATTTGACAGCAATTCCCAACCCGTCAATCCAAGCTTGCCGTTGTAGCAACGTATCCTTGCCGCGATACAGAAAGCTGTCTGAAATTTCAGCTTTGGGCAACTTGTGCCCGGCTTCGATCGCGTCCGTCAGACCCAGCCAATCCAAATTCTCTTGGCCTTTGTCAAAAGGAATTATGGTGGTCATGATGCGTCCTCCGCGCTCAAAAGTCCCTCAGCGACAAGGCGATCTGCCCAACCTTGAGGACCTGTAAAGTGATGGGTTTGCCAGCCACGCGCCGTCGCTGTAGCGATATTGTCAGCCCGGTCATCCGCAAACAAAAGTGCCTCTGGCGCAATCCCACAGTCCTGTTCCACGTGGGCATAAATCGCAGGATCTGGTTTGACCAATTTCAAACGACCCGACACATATTCGCGGTCAAAACCCTTCAAAACCGGGAACGCCTCTTGGGTCAAAGGATAGTTTTCAGCGCCAAAATTCGTCAATGCAAAGACCGCTACACCGTTGCGCCGCAGCGCCTGTAACAAACGCACGGAATGCGGAATATCTGGCGCGGCCAATTCGACCCAATTGTCATGCCACATGAGGATTTCTGCACGCCATTCCGGGTAGTCGTCAGCCAGCGCGTAAACAGTCTCGCGAAACGGCGCGCCTTCGTCGATGGTGAGGTGATGGCGATGCATGTCCACAGCCTCAAAAAACGCTTGTCGGCGCGGCGCACCAATAACCCGGTCATAAAACGCCTCGGGATGCCATTTGACCAAAACGTTGCCGATGTCAAAAATCACTGCCTTGATGGTCATACACGCCCCCAATTTTCCATCGAGACTAGCGACGAGTGCGAGGCCTCGCCACCCCTTTGGGGCGTCCTTGCAAGCTTTCCCGCCAGAAAACAAACAAGCCAGCCCCAATGATAAGCGACATCCCGAACCACGAGGCAGGTTCTGGCCATTCTCCAAAAATAACCACCCCAAAGAAAATCGCAATCGGCATGGCGGTGTATTCCAAAGGGGCGATCACACTGGCTTCGGCCAATCGGTAGGCTTGCGAAATGAAAAACCCGCCCAGCGCGCTTGAAAGACCAAGCAAAAACAAAATCCATAAATCGCTCGTGTTCGGCCAAACCCATCCGCGAAAAAGGAACTCTAACATAGGGCCGCCCTGCCCCGCGTACTGGCCATTTCCCAAAAACAGCCCAATTGCGCCACTAACAGCGATAAAGGTGATCTGGATGTAGACCGACATAGTCGCCGCACTTTCTGTGGCGCCAATCTTGCGGGTTAGAATGTGTAAAGACGCGTAGGCAAATGCGGATGCAAACGGCAACAAAAGCGCAATTTCGAAGTCGCTCGAACCTGGGCGCACCATAATCATCACACCCACAAGGCCCACCAGAACCGCCAGCCAACGTTGCGGTCCCACTTTTTCACTAAGAACAACAACGGACAGGGCCGTAATAATCAAAGGAGAGATGAAAAACACCGCGACTGTATCGGCCAATGGAAGAATCGATAGCCCGAGGAAGAACGTCATATTGGCAAAAACGACGCAAAATCCTCGCATCATATGCATGCCAATTCGCTTGGTCTTTAGCACCCCAAAACCGCCATCTAACGGCACGATCACAAGCAGCAAAAGCACCAAAGCCAGAACCGAACGGATCAGAACAATCTGGTGCAAAGCATAGCCACCCGATAGAAATTTGATCGAGCTGTCATTGATTGAAAAGCAGAAAGTCGCTGTCAGAGCGGAAATCGCCCCGAGGGTACCAGTGCTAAGGGTGCTGTTTTTGAACATGGCCTCACGGCACCACATTCAAATCCGACGATCTGATCCAGAAGCGACCTTTGCGTCGTAAAGCAGCGCCGAAACTCAACCGCGTTTCGCCGCTCGAAGTTCGCGTTCTAATGCTTCAAGAAATCTGGAGCGATCGGTTTTTGTAAAACCTTTGCCGCCGCCTTGGCGAAATGGATCTGCCGCGCGCAAATCCGTCATCAGGTCCCGAGTTGCAAGCACGTTGCCAATGTTGGCGGCCGTGAGCGCCTCACCATTGTGTTTTAACACCCGCGCTCCGGCCTCGACACATTTTGCGGCAAGGGGAATATCCCCTGTAATCACCACATCGCCCGTTCCGGCCCGCTCAGCGATCCACATATCCGCCACATCCGGTCCATCAGGCACAATGACCATTTCAACCAAGGGATTGGCCGATGGGCGCAGCCCACCATTGCTGACAACGTACATTTTCACGCCATGACGTGTGCCCACCTTTTCAACCTCGGCTTTCACCGGGCAGGCATCCGCATCCACAAAGATTTCAGTCATGTCTAAATCAGTCCACGTAAAGCGCTTCGGCGTGGAAAGCGATATGGTCTTCCATAAAGGACGACACGAAGAAATAGCTGTGATCATAGCCTTTCTGCATCCGAAGAATGATGTCCTGACGGCGCTCAGCCGCGGCGGCAGCCAAGGTTTCGGGGCGCAGCAAGTCTACAAATTGATCATCGGCGCCTTGGTCAATCAAGACCGGACCGTCAAACCCGCGTTCGCGCATCAGAATTGACGAGTCATGCGCGGCCCACTGGCCTTTGTCGTCACCCAAATAGGATTGCAATTGTTTCCGTCCCCAATCCGCACCTGTCGGATTGCAGATTGGCGCAAAAGCCGACACTGAGCGATAACGCCCCGGCAAAGACATCGCCAAGGTCAGCGCCCCGTGCCCGCCCATAGAATGCCCCGTTATCGACTGCCGTTTCATATCCAACGGGAACTCTTCTTGCAGCATGGACGGCAAATCTTCGGCAATGTAGTCCCACATCCGGTAATTCGCAGCCCAAGGTTTTTCGGTGGCGTTCACATAGAACCCTGCACCTTGTCCAAGATCATAGTTGTCATCATCAGCCACGCCGTCACCACGTGGGCTGGTGTCTGGGAATACCAACGCAATACCTTGCTCGGCCGCCCAAACCTGTGCGCCCGCTTTGACCATTGCGTTTTCATGCGTGCATGTCAGGCCCGACAAGTACCAAAGCACGGGCACTGGCCCATCACGCGCCTCTTCTGGCAGGAACAGGCCAAACGTCATCTCGCAATGCGCAGTGTGTGATCGGTGCGAATACACACCTTGCACCCCGCCAAAAGCCTTGTTCTCGGAAATGGTTTCCATCGTGTCCTCCAGAATTTCTTGGTCTGACATGGCTAGCGCAAGGGAGCTGCCCTCGACAAGGGAAACCGCACCCACCCGTGGATTAAAGCCCGCTGACCCAAGCGATTACAACGGACACCGTTACAACACTTAGCAAAGTTGAAAACAGGATGGCCGCTGAAACCCGATGCGGTGCCACGCCATAGTGTTGCGCCAAAATGTAAACGTTTCCTGCAACTGGCAGGGCTGCTGCGGAAATGATGACCCCCGCAGAATAAGTGTCGACCGGGAACAACCATAATGCGGCAATGGCCACAAAAAGCGGATGCAAAAATAATTTACAAAACGATAGCCAAGCTGCGACCTGCACACGTTCCGCCGATTTGGACGCCAAAGAGGCGCCAATCGCAAACAACGCTCCGGGGGTGGCTGCCCCTCCTAAGATCGCCAAAAACTCGTTCAAGGGCGCAGGAATTGGTATTTCCAGCGCAGACCACAAAAGCCCTGCGGACATCGCGACAATCATCGGGTTTTGCAAAAGACCCAGGCCAACCGTTTTCAGAACTCTAAAACTTACACGCCCATCCCGTGAGCCTGTTATAAGAATAACGATCAGCGACGAAAACACGATCAGATCAACAGCCAAAACCAGCATAACTGGCCCAATGGCCCGTTCACCCAGCAGTAAAACCAACATTGGCACGCCGAGAAACCCGGTGTTCCCGATCACGGCACACTGCGCTTCAATCGCGGCAGTGGACACATCCAGACGCCGCAAAAACGCAACGGCTGTGGCAATGCCATAGACGACGGCTGTTCCCCAAAGGTAGGCGCCGACCAATGTCCAATCGAGCACCTCTGCCAGTGACAAGTTTGCGGAAAAGCGAAACAGCATTGCCGACAGCGCAAAGTAAAAGACAAATTTGGTCAGATAGGCCGTGGCTTCTTGCGTAAAAAACCGCGTTCGGCCAGCCCAATAGCCGACGCCGATCAACGCAAAAAATGGTATCGTCTTTAGAAAAATGGCTAACATGTGAATGTGTTAGCATCCCTGTTGGTGGCGTCAAAAGAAAATGCGTGAAGGCGCCCTAGCCACTGCCAATTAAAACACCAGCTGCGAACACCAGCGCGCCTCCCAAAACCACCTGAAAAGCGGCTCGGAAGAACGGGGTTTGCATAAATCGGTTCTGAATCCACGCAATCGCCCAAAGTTCTACAAACACCACAATGATGGCAATCACCGTTGCCGTCCAGAAATCAGTAATCAGATAAGGCAGCGCGTGCCCCAAGCCGCCCACGGTGGTCATAATTCCCGAAGCAAAACCGCGTTTTATTGGGGATCCGCGCCCGGAGAGCTCGCCGTCATCAGACGCAGCCTCGGTAAAACCCATCGAGATGCCCGCACCAATCGACGCCGCCAAGCCCACCAGAAAAGTCGTCCAAGTATTATGTGTCGCAAAAGCCGTCGCAAAGATCGGCGCGAGCGTTGAGACGGATCCGTCCATCAAACCTGCCAGACCGGGCTGTACCCAGGTCAGAATGAACTGCCGTTTGGCCACGTCATTCTCAGAGGCTTCCGCATCCCCATCAACATGTTTTTCCTCAAGGTCGTAGGCTGCATTCTGGTGGCCCGCTTCGGCCGCAGCAAGATCACCCAGCAACTTGCGTGTCGCAGCGTCGGTGGAATTTGCGGCGGCGGCAAGGTAAAACCGTTCTGCATCGCGCTCCATGGCTGCGGCCTCAGTGCGCATCCGCTCAATACCAAGGTTTTCAACAAGCCAGATAGGACGGCGTGCATAAAATCCTGCAACATGTTCACGACGAATAAGAGGAATTACATCGCCAAAGCGAGATTTGTGCAGGTCTATCAAAAGGCGACGATGCACGTCTTCTTCAACCGCCATCCCGTCAAAAACTTTGGCCGTAGCCGGGAAATCCGTGCGCAACATTTCTGCATACCCACGATAAATTCGGGCATCATCTTCTTCCGACGAAATCGCCAAAGCGATCAATTCCTGTTCGCTTAAGTCGCGAAAGTGACGGCGTTGTGAGAAAAAGCGCATAGCAGCCTCATATTAGAACTATTCTAAATTACTTGCTTCGCCACCATGATCAAGAGGCATTTTCCTGTTAAAACTGAACTGAACAGTTTATATTCGATATTCAAGTTATCCGAGGTTGCCATGAACACGCAAAGGCCCGAAATACGAAGAGGGCGAAAATACGAACAAGTCCTCACCGGGGCTCGTGAAGTTTTTTTGCGTGACGGGTTTGACGGAGCCAGCGTGGACGACATTGCGCGTGCGGCCAAAGTCTCAAAAGCAACGCTGTACAACTACTTTCCTGACAAACGCGAAATGTTCATGGAGATGGCCCGCGAGCAATGCGCCCGCCAGACCGAATTAATCCTGCAAGAGATCGACATGACTGCCCCTACGCCAGATGTGCTGGCTTTTACCGCGCGGGGTATGTTGCGCTTTATTTTGTCAGAGTTCGGCCTCAAGGTGTTTCGCATTTGCGTGGCGGAAGCGGACCGGTTCCCTGAATTGGGGCGTCGGTTTTATGAGTCTGGTCCTGCAATGGGGCGCCAGCATCTTGCTGCGTTCCTGCGCTTTGCTTGCGAGCGCGGGGAATTGACGATTGTTGATTTCGACATGGCCGCCGCACAGTTTCAGGAACTGTGCAAGGCTGATCTATATCTGCGCATGGTGTTTGGTATCGACAACTCTTTCGAGGAGGTCGAAATCGAAAAAGTAGTGGAAGAAGCCGTATCGACTTTCATGGCGCGTTACGGAACCTAAAATCGCGCACTCACCAAGAGAATTTGAACTTGAAAAACCGGCGCGCCACGTTCGCGATGCGCCGGTCTGATTTTTAGAATTCCACGACAGCCCGGATGGATTTTCCGGCATGCATCAGATCAAAACCTTCATTGATTTCTTCTAACTTCAGCTTGTGTGTGATCATCGAGTCGATCTGAATTTTGCCGTCCATGTACCAATCGACAAACTTCGGCACATCCGTACGTCCTTTGGCCCCACCAAACGCCGTGCCTTTCCAAACGCGACCCGTCACCAATTGGAAAGGTCGGGTGGAAATCTCGGCCCCTGCTGGTGCAACACCGATAATGACGCTCACCCCCCAACCACGGTGCGAACATTCTAACGCGCCGCGCATGACGTTCACGTTCCCGGTGGCATCAAACGAATAGTCCACGCCGCCAAATGGGTCTTTGTCGGTTTTTGTCATTTCAACAATCGCGTCGGTGACTGAACCGTCAATTTTGGAAGGATTCACAAAATGCGTCATGCCGAATTTCTTGGCCATTTCCGCTTTGTCGTCATTCAAATCGACACCAATGATCATGTCGGCCCCAGCCATACGCAGACCTTGGATCACGTTGAGACCAATGCCGCCCAAACCAAACACAGCCGCAGTCGAACCTATCTCAACACCTGCTGTGTTAATCACAGAGCCAATGCCGGTGGTTACGCCGCAACCAATGTAGCAGATTTTGTCGAACGGAGCGTCGTCACGAACTTTGGCTAGAGCAATCTCGGGCATCACGGTGTGATTGGCAAAAGTTGAGCAGCCCATGTAGTGAAAAATCGGCGTGCCATCCAGCATCGAGAACCGTGTGGTGCCATCCGGCATGAGGCCTTGGCCCTGGGTGCCGCGGATGGCCGTGCACAGGTTGGTTTTCCCCGACAAACACGAATGGCATTCGCGGCATTCAGGCGTATAAAGTGGGATGACATGATCGCCGGGTTCCAACGTGGTCACGCCTTCACCAACTTCCAAAACGATGCCCGCACCTTCATGTCCCAAAATGGATGGAAACAGGCCTTCGGGATCGGCACCCGACCGGGTGAACTCATCGGTGTGGCACAGACCCGTCGCTTTAATCTCAATCAGAACCTCGCCTGCTTTTGGGCCTTCTAGGTTCACTTCCATAATCTCAAGCGGCTTTCCGGCTTCTAGAGCAACCGCAGCTTTCGTGCGCATCATTTCTACATCCTTCTTCAAGTTTGGCGCGACCGTGAGCGAAACCGTGCCGTTTTTCAATAGAGGTTACACCACCACCTTGTGGGAAAACACCACAGCCCCCAAATTTGAACAGATATTGCGAAGTGGAGAATTCTTATGAAATGGATTGGTTTATTGGCTGTAGCTTTGTTGGCTGCATGTATCGACGAAGACCCGCAAGATGCTGAAATCAAAGGAAGTAAAACATGCGACCCTGCTGCTTTTGGATTTCTGATCGGCCAACCTAAAGAGGCTCTTGAAGGTGTTCTCACCCCCGAAAGTGTCCGTGTTCTTGGCGAAAATGCTCCTATGACGATGGACCACCGTCCTGAACGGCTGAATGTGTTCCATGACGAAGGTGGAGAAATTGTGAAAGTCAGCTGCGGTTAAAACCCAATTTTCACACCTCTTTCCGATGCGTTTTTGGACTCAAAGCGGATTGGCTCTGGCCCTATCTTTGACACTGGATTTAGAGTGAGGATGATTTGTAGAGTTGGCTGGAGTCTCCGGCCCGTTTTCTGACACACGCGCCACAGTGACCCAAGGGTCGGCGCTCAGCCATCGCGAGGAGTTACCATGGACGGCAATTTTAATGACAACGACTTGGAAAAAGTCGTCTCTGCTGACAAAGCCCACGTCTGGCACCACCTGACACAGCACAAGCCATTTGAGACCGGTGACCCCCGGATCATCATCGAAGGCAAAGGCATGCGTGTTTGGGATCAGAACGGCAAAGAATATCTTGATGCTGTATCCGGTGCCGTATGGACCGTAAACGTCGGCTATGGCCGCAAGGCAATTGCTGATGCTGTGCACGAGCAAATGATGAAGATTTGCTATTTTGCGCAGACTGCAGGCTCGATCCCTGGCTCTTTGTTTGCTGAAAAGCTAATCGAAAAGATGCCCGGCATGAGCCGCGTGTACTATACGAACTCAGGTTCTGAAGCGAACGAGAAAGCCTTTAAGCTCGTCCGCCAGATCGCTCACAAAAAATATGGCGGCAAGAAAACCAAGATTCTGTACCGCGATCGCGACTATCACGGCTCCACATTGGCGACGATGTCAGCTGGTGGTCAGGATGAGCGTACGGCGCAATACGGTCCATTTGCGCCCGATTTCGTGCGCGTCCCGCATTGCATGGAATACCGCAAGCACGAGCTAGGCCTTGAGCACCTGTCAGGCGCCGAATTTGGCCGTGCTGCTGCCGACGCCATCGAAGAAGTCATTCTACGCGAAGGTCCAGAGACCGTTGGTGCGCTGTGCCTTGAGCCGATCACCGCGGGCGGTGGCGTTATCGAAGCCCCAGAAGGTTATTGGGAGCGTGTTGAGGAGATCTGTAAAAAGTACGAAGTGCTGCTGCACATCGACGAAGTTGTTTGTGGCGTAGGTCGGACTGGCACTTGGTTTGGGTACCAGCACTATGGCATCAAGCCTGATTTCGTGACCATGGCCAAAGGCGTGGCTTCGGGGTACGCAGCGATTGCCTGCATGGTCACCACAGAAGAAGTTTTTGACATGTTCAAAGACGACACTTCGGATCACCTGAACTACTTCCGCGATATTTCGACCTTTGGTGGTTGTACTGCAGGTCCAGCGGCTGCGTTGGAAAACATGCGCATCATCGAAGAAGAAAATCTTCTCGATAATTGCATCGCCATGGGTGCGCGCATGACTGCCAATCTCGAAGCTCTGAAAGAAAAGCACTCGGTCATTGGTGATGTGCGCGGCAAAGGCCTATTCATCGGGGCTGAATTGGTTGTCGATCGTGAAACCAAAGAACCTGTAGACGAGAAAATTTGCGGACAAGTTGTTGCGGATTGTGGTGCTCAGGGTGTCATCATCGGCATGACCAACCGCTCAATTCCCGGCCGAAACAACACGCTGTGTTTCTCACCGGCATTGATTGCAACAGCAGAAGACATCGATGCGATCACGGATGCGGTGGACAAAGCTCTGACCAAAGTGTTTGGCTAAGGCGACCCACAAACGACGCGAGTCTAGAAGGCCGGGGATCATGTCTCCGGCCTTTATTTTGAAAGGAAGCTAAATGTGGCCTGAACCCGTCACTCTGACCGGCACTCATGTGTCAGTCACCCCCCTTGCGCAAACCCATGCTGCCGATTTGGCAGAGGCCGCTGCAGACGGAAACCTAGACGAACTTTGGTACACGATGGTGCCTTCGGCCAAAGACATCCCAACCGAGATTGATCGGCGCTTGTCCTTGCAGGTAGCGGGGTTCATGTTGCCTTTTGCCATTCTGGATTCCTCGGGCAAGGCCGTGGGGATGACCACCTATATGAATGTTGATGCTGCCAATCGTCGTGTCGAGATCGGCTCAACTTGGTATCGCAAGTCTGTTCAGCGCGGGCCGATGAACACGGAATGCAAACTGCTGATGTTACGTCACGCGTTTAAGGAATTAGATTGCATCGTGGTCGAATTCCGAACCCATTTTATGAACGTGGCATCTCGGCGCGCCATTGAGCGTCTGGGGGCGAAACTGGACGGCATTCTGCGCAGCAACATGATCCTGAAAAACGGCTCGCTGCGCGATACGGCGGTGTATTCAATCCTTGCCCATGAATGGCCTGCGGTGCGTGCCAACCTTGAGCTGATGATTAGTCGACCACGTTGAAAGGCACTCGAAAAACCTAGGAGCGGGAACAAAGGGTAATACCAGATTGTACTGCATTTAAGTCCAACCTATAGTGCTTCCTATGAGCATCTCAGTCGAAACCTTTTTCCTAAACCCGCAGTTTCAAGGCACGCTACAGTCTCAGATACAGCAGATGATCGCCGAGGGGATATTGTCTGGCCGTTTTCGCAAAGCCGAGCGCCTGCCATCCACCCGCAAACTGGCGTCCCATCTGGGGATCAGCCGGATCACGGTGACGCTCGCCTACACTGAATTATTGGCGAATGATTACCTCACATCGCGGGGTCGGTCCGGGTATTATGTGTCCGAGAATGCACCGGTGCCACCAAGTTACAAACCGGTTAAGCGTCAGGAAGACAAAGTCGACTGGTCCCGGGTTATCGGTCGGCGATTTAGCGAAGGCAATACGCCGGACAAGCCTCAGGATTGGGCCAGTTACCGTTATCCCTTTGTCTATGGACAGGCTGACCCTACCCTTTTCGATCACGCCAATTGGCGGCTGTGCGCGCTTCAGGCTCTTGGGCAAAAGGATTTCGCGTCGCTTGCTACGGACTATTACGACCAAGACGATCCAAGATTGGTCGAGTTCATTGCGCGCAATACCCTCCCACGTCGTGGTATCATTGCGCGCCCCGAAGAGATTCTTATCACGATGGGTGCGCAAAATGCGCTGTGGCTGTCGGCACAAGTCTTGCTGTCTCAACGCAGAATGGCCGCAATCGAAGACCCTTGTTATCACGCGCTGTTCGACATTTTAAATCAATCGCGATGTCACCTTGCGGCACTACCTGTCGACCGCGACGGCCTTCCTCCCGAAAGCATTCCGCCCCAAACAGATGTGATTTTCACAACGCCCAGTCATCAATGCCCGACAACAGCAACGATGCCCATGTCTCGTCGTCAGGCCTTGCTAGAACGTGCACGCGAACTGGACGCCGTGATCGTGGAAGATGACTATGAATTTGAAATGTCCTTTCTTGACGCACCGTCCCCGGCTCTCAAATCGCTTGATACGGATGGGCGGGTTATCTATGTGGGCAGTTTCTCAAAATCTATCTTCCCAGGCCTACGGCTGGGGTACTTGGTAGGATCCGAAAGCTTTATCCGAGAAGCGCGCGCGCTTCGTGCTTCTGTC
>ERZ1046740.1366-NODE-1366-length-17317-cov-4.356679_pt1 | contig 17317 bp, 10 predicted proteins | sample MGYA00383093_ERZ1046740 | MGnify/ENA primary metagenome ERZ1046740 (study PRJEB29581, sample SAMEA5548363) | metagenome | biome: marine; feature: coastal; material: water | depth 25 m | study: Short-term variability in the microbial, nano- and picoplankton... | reverse complement strand
AATTCGATTTCAGTAAATAAAGAAAAAGTTAGTCCCGATTTCCAATTTGGAATCAATGACTTGATAAATGATAAGTACATATTGCTTCAACGAGGTAAGAAGAATTACTTCATTGTTGAGTATTCCCCATCCTAAAAGCAATTAGACTATGCGAAGTATTGAATTAAAAGGACTCCCAATACCTACTGTTCATCAGTACCTACTGGGAAGTATTGGGCCACGACCTATCTGTTTTGCTAGTACGATTGATTCTGAAGGAAACAGAAACCTGAGCCCCTTCAGCTTTTTTAATGTATTTAGCGCAAATCCGCCTATTGTGGTATTTTCTCCTGCAAGAAGTGGCAGAACCGGGCAAAACAAAAACACCTTCGAGAATTGTCTTGAGGTTCCTGAAGTAGTCATCAACGTGGTGACATACGACATGGTTTATCAAATGAGCTTATCAAGTTCACCCTATCCGAAAGGTGTGGATGAATTTGTTAAAGCTGGTTTAACCCCTATTGAGTCTGATGAAGTTAGACCTTATCGAGTTGCAGAATCTCCAATTCAAATGGAGTGTAAGGTTGTTGAAACAAAAGCGCTAGGACAAAGCGGAGGCGCAGGGAATCTCGTGATTTGTGAAGTCCTCAAAATGCATTTTGACGAGAATATCTTGGGGGAAGACTTCATGGTCGACCAAGAAAAGGTAGACTTGGTGGCCAGAATGGGAAAGAACTTCTATTGCAGAGCTCATGGAGAGGCATTATTTAAAATACCCAAACCGATTAGTACCGTCGGGGTTGGAATTGACGTACTCCCAGATGAAATTAAACATTCGGATCGTCTCAGTGGCAATCAACTGGGTGTTTTGGGCAGTATAGAAGCACTTCCATCGGAGGAAACAGTCAATGCAAGCGAAAGCTTGGAAGGCGATGTTTTATTCGAAAAGGTATATTCCCTGATTGATGGGAATGACGCGAATGCAGCGTTGTCTTTGCTAATTAAAAATTTGTGTAAATGAAAAAATCATTCGCGTTTAAACTACTAATAATCATTTGGTCTTGGATCAAAACAGCAGCTATATTATTTCCCATTTGCTACTTGCTTGTTTCAGTGAAACAAGGAAAATTAAAATACGGATATGACTTTTTCGAAGTAGACTGGCGATGGGCATTGATGATATCTATCGGTGTTGCAATGGTTTTTGTTGTTTGGACAGCAATGGAATTTAGTCGTTTGAACTTCTCAGATCTAAAGCAGTATTTAAAGAGTCGTCAAAAGCATTACTATAACTATCAATCTGAAGCAGATGTAAGCGAGGTTAAAAGCCTGCTCGAGTCCTTTGCGTCAGCAAATAGAAGATGGACGTCAAGTTCGAGTATTGATGGCTTCATACTTTCAAAAAAAAATCCATATTTCATCAAGGATCGCTTGACTATCACTTGGATTGAAGGTGGGTTAGAAATAGAAGCTAAACCCATTGGAATGACTTTTTTGCCGGATATGGGAAGAAATTTCAAACATATTCTGAAGCTTGGTGATTACTTAAAAGAAAGAGGAGTATGAAAACCGTCATTTTAAGCGGATCATCAAGAGAGTCAAATAATACTGTACGATTGGCTTACGCCATGCGAAAAAAATTGGTGTCGGCGGGACATGGATGCGAAATTGTTGACTTCAGACATTATGATATACCGTTTCCCAATAAGGGGTCTTTGAATGAAGACGGTTCTTCTGAATTTCAAAAGCATATGCTTACATCGATGGAAGAATCGCAGATGGTTATAACATTGAGCCCCGAATATAATTGGTTTCCTTCTGCGGAACTCGTGAATACAATTCACCAATTGGGCACTAAAAAATTTCAACATCTTTTTGAGGCGAAAGTCTTTGCTTTTTGTGGGGTTTCAAGCGGTCGAGGAGGAAGACTTCCAGCGATACAATTGAGCGGTGTTTTCGAAAAAATCATTTCTTTTTTTCATCAGCATTCAATTATTTCCCCAAAAAAGTTCGAAGGACACTATATCAATCGCGAACTCGACGAAGAGGGGCATTATTTGGGAGACGGCAGTTTTGAAAGGGCAATTGAGCGCTTTATAGATTATAACCTTCAACTAGCGGTCAAATTTCTCTAAACCCTCGAATTCAAATCGAAATGCACCTCGATAACGCTTTGCGTTTGAGGACTTTTAATTAGCTTGCGTGGTTTAGATATTCAATAATGAAAACGCAATTAAGATTATCAATAACTCTATTTTCACTTTTGGCAATATGCTCAACCGCGACTGCTCAAAAGACTTCATTTGTTCGAACGATTGGAGGTGCTAAAACAGACAACAACTACGATTTGACGAAAACGCCAGATAACGGTTATGTGAGTGTGGGGTACACCGAATCATACGGCAAGGGCAAGAAGGATATTTTAATAGTTCGCACCGATGCACTAGGTCAGGTTCTATGGTCACGCGCAATAGGAGGTACAGGAGATGATGTGGGTTGGAGTATTGAGGTTGCACCTGATTCTGGATTTGTAATAGGTGGAACTACCAACAGCGCATCAAATGGGAAAGATGCCGGCTTAATTCTAAAAACTGACTCAAACGGAGCGACTCAGTGGTCTATTACTTTCGGAGGAGATAGTGTTCAGGACGTATATCGAGTGATAAATGCACGTAGAGGTGGATTTTTGGCTGTGGGTTATGTGAAAACTGACACCACCGGCGATGATGCATTTGTTGCAAAAATTAGTGCAAATGGAAAAGTGAGCTGGTATACTCGATGCGGAAGTCTAGGAAATGAAGAAGCTTACGGAATTAGCGAAGACAGAGACAACAATGTGGTCATTACGGGAATGACGACCTACGACAGCATTACGAATGGTGGAAAAACTGGAAGCGCTGGAAATTCTGATGTATTCATTAGCAAGTTGTCAGCCTCAGGTGGCCTTTTATGGATGAAGACTTACGGAACCACCACTGATGATGTAGGTTGGGACATACAAGTTGACAAGAATAATTACATCCTAGCTGGATGGTCAAGTCCCAATTCGGATCGTGATGGAATTGCAATGCTAACGGACACAGCAGGCCGCCTACAATACGCGAGTCAATACGGGAGCATGGGCGATGAAAGATTGTTTAACGTTATAGTTCGACCAGGATCAAAATATACTTTAGTTGGCTATTCAGATCCAACGGCTGATCGACAAGCCTTGATGATTGACATTGATGCAAGTTTGAATATGCAGAACGTAAGCATGTACGGAGGTATGGAAAGAGATGGTCATTGGCCAACGAAAGCTGTTGTCAATTCTGATTTGGGATATACCATGTTGACCACTTCAAATTCCTATAACAAGGACAAGCAAGAAGACTGGTTACTTGTGAGAACCAACCAAGCCTTCGAGGCATCATGTGAGTCAATAGTCGACCTGTTAAATGGAAACGCAATTGGGGGAATCTCTTCAAACTTCTTTGGTCAAAGCTCTAACAAATATGGATTTGCATCAATTAGCTTGACAAATTCCACAATATCTAGCATACCAGACAGCACGCTTTGTTGTGAATTGGTTGCATTGGTTTCTCGACCATCAATCGCTGTTTGCAAGGGTGATGATGTTTTATTAGGAGCAGAAGAAATCCCTGGCTACACCTATAAATGGACAGCCCAGTCCAGTAACTTCACGTCAAGTGAAGCTAACCCAAGAATTTCTGCAACTCAAGGTGACATCTATAAACTGGTTGTTTCGGCTTCAGATAAGGCCTGTAAAAGTGATTCTGCCACAATAAAAGTATCTGTTATTCAGCGTTTGAAAAAGGACTTTGTCCAAGACACAGCTTTTTGCGATGGAGAGAAGGTTAAAATTACGGCATTTGGAGGATTACAGTCTCATTCATGGAATGGTAACCATATCAGTTCATCGGACTCCACAATCACTGTGACCAAGACAGATACAATTTATTTTCGAGGAACAGATGTAAACAGTTGTTTGTATCTAGATACCATGATTAGCACTGCTCATGAACTCCCAACTTTCAATCTTGGAAACGATACCACAATTTGCAAAGGCAGTCCAATATTGTTAAGCGGTCCGGCTAACATGAAATCATATAGTTGGAATAGCGGAGAATCTAATGCTCAATCATTCTCAACCGATAAAGAACAAAAACATAAACTAGAAGTTGTGGACCCTAATGGATGTGAAGGTGAAGATGATATTGTAGTTTTAACAAACCCCGTGTCTTCTTTCTCCTTAGGTCCGGATACAACTTTCTGTGAGGGAAGCGTTTTCGAAATATTTGGCCCTGGAGCTTTGAGTGGGTATGTATGGAACGACACAACGTCAAGTTTGCAGAATCTGCCTATAACGCAACCAGGAACATATTGGCTAAAAGCATTTAATAGTTTTAAATGTCCTTATAGTGACACAGTTACAATGAAATGGAGAGATGTTCCTGCAATTGATCTAGGACCGGACAGAGGAATATGCAGAGGTTCAAGCTTTTACTTGGTTGCTCCTCCCCGAATGCTGTTATATACATGGCACACAGGTTCGCCAAATGATTCTTTCAATGTTAAAACTGGTGGGCTTTATTATGTGGAAATCATGGACTCAACTGGATGTAAGAATTCTGATTCTGTTCAGGTAACTGAATGGTCTCTGCCCAAAATTTCATTGGGGAATGACACTACAATTTGTGACACTGATAGCCTTGAATTGACTCCAGGATCAGGTTATGCTGGATATAAATGGACAACTAGCGCCGTGACTAGCACAATTTACGCCAAGGACGAGGGAGTTTATGGGGTTACTGTAACTGATAATAATGGTTGTAGAGGTAACAGTTCAATGAAGTTGGACACAATGAAGTGCAATACTGGGAGTATTCATATGATCGGAGTAGAAGACTTCAAATACTACCCGACACCCGCTAGCGGTCATTTAAATGTGGAAATTAGCTCACTTTGGGAAGACCAATTAGACCTGAAATTATTTGACATCAAAGGTGCGTTGGTTCAAACTCAAACTAACACTCTCCATGTAGGAGCAAACCAGCTGAGAGTAGAACTCAATAACTTAAAAAAAGGACTCTATATTATGCGTGTTCAAAATAAGCGATCCTCTGCTTCGTTTAGGATTTTGATCGAGTAGTTTATGTCGATAAGGGCACACCAACTAACAAAAAAATATGGTGAGCAAACAGCAGTAGCTAATATCAGCTTTGATATACCTACTGGACAAGTGGTTGGCTTTTTAGGTCCCAATGGGGCTGGGAAAAGTACGACTATGAAAATGCTTACCTGTTATCTCGCTCCGAGTGAAGGTGACGCATATGTTAACGATTTTACTGTTCGTGATGAATCGAGCAAGGTTAAAGCTTCGGTTGGATATTTGCCTGAGCATAACCCGCTCTATCCCGAAATGTTTGTACGAGAGTATTTGTCATTTGTGGCAGATTTAAGTGGGATGCGAAAAGGGGTAAAGGAAAGAGTTGAAGAAGTTATTGGCCAAACGGGGCTCACGAGAGAATCAAATAAGAGAATACAACAGCTTTCAAAGGGTTATCGCCAAAGGGTCGGCTTGGCGCAGGCATTAATTCATGACCCAGATGTATTAATATTGGATGAACCAACGTCTGGACTTGATCCAAATCAGGTGTCAGAGATTAGGAAACTCATTAAGGAAATCAGTCTGAATAAGACGATACTATTGAGCACTCATATTATGCAGGAGGTAGAAGCAATGTGTGATAGAGTTATCATTATTAAAAGTGGTAAAATTGTTGCAGATGATTTGCTCGAAGCGCTGAAAACAGGAGATGAAACGCACATCCACAATGTGAGATTCAAGCGTGAAATTGATATCGGCAAATTGAGCTCACTTGAAGGAGTTAAAGAGGTTAAGGACCTTAGTGATGGCCGTTACCGCCTTAGTGTAATCAAGGGCACCACCATCGAAGAGAGTCTTTTCCAATTGGCAGTAGATGAAGGCAATATCCTGTTGGAACAATCGACTGACTCAGAGAGTTTGGAGGATGTATTTAGAAACTTGACTGAAGATAAGAATGGGTAGTATTTTCAGAAAAGAATTACGCAGTTATCTGAGCTCCTTGATTGCCTATATTGTGATCATTGTTTTTCTCCTTGCTATTGGTTTGTTCATGTGGGTTTATCCTGACACGAATGCATTGGATTACGGCTATTCATCTTTGGAAACGCTTTTCACAATGGCTCCGTGGGTATTTATCTTTCTCATTTCGGCAATCTGTATGAGGAGCTTCGCTGAAGAACGAAAAGCAAGAACGGTCGAGCTTCTGGTTACTCATCCTGTCAGCAATTGGGACATAGTCCTCGGAAAATTCTTCGCAATCTGGGTTATCGTATTATTTGCCCTGATTCCGACCTTACTTTATTTCTACACCATACATTCTCTTGGGGCACCGGTCGGGAATATTGATACTGGAGCAACTTGGGGATCTTATATCGGATTGCTCTTTTTAGGAGCATGTTATATTGGAATTGGACTATTTGCTTCTTCCATTACGGATAACCAAATCGTTGCATTTGTGCTCTCCATATTCTTGTGCTTCTTTTTCTTTTCTGCTTTTGTACAGATTAGTAAATTTTCAGGAGAATTCGGAAACTTCATCGAATGGATAGGCATATCTTATCACTACGATTCGGTGAGTCGTGGGGTTATTGACACTCGAGACATCCTCTACTTCGTTAGCTTTACAGCTGTGTTTTTGGGAATTACTAAATATCAATTCAGCATTCGAAAATGGTAAAAGGTAAATCCAATAAGAAGGCTAAAAGCAATGCGATGAGTCAGGGGTTTCAGCTCTTGGTTTTACTGCTTGTCATTTTTGCGATCAACTTGCTTGGAGATTCTATTTATAGAAGATTTGATCTGACAAAAGAGAAAAAATATACGCTCTCTGATGCAACGAAGGAGCTTACCTCAAAATTGGATGATGTGGTCTATTTCCATGTATTCCTGGAAGGTGATTTCCCATCTGAATATCGTCGATTGAAGAAGTCGACTCGCGATATGTTAAATGAGTTTAGACGTATAGGGGGAGACCATATTGAATTCAAATTTGAAGACCTTTTAGAAAACAAGGAAGTCAAGGAAAAGGAAGATATTCTTCGTCAAATTACCAGCAAGGGACTACAAGTAACTCAGCCGGAATTGGATGCTGATGAATTAGCTGGTGAGAAATACATAATTCCAGGTGCATTGGTATACTATAATGGAAAGGAATACCCTTTGAATTTGTTCAAAAGAGAATTCGGAAAACCACTGGAAGAAGAGATCAATGGGAGTATTGAATTATTGGAATACGAAATGGCAAACGTTATAAGAAAATGTGTTGCCAAGAAACAAATCAAAGTTGCATTTACAGAGGGCCATGGAGAACTTGAAGTGATGCAGATTGCCGATGCAGTCAAAAGTCTCGAAGAGTATTATACAGTTCATCGTTTAAACATTAATTTGCGCGACACAAACGCCACCAAACCATTTTGGGGCGCAATGGCACGTGATACCTCAAATAGTGGCGCTATTCTTTTCAATGGACTGCTAAACATGATGTTGGACTATAGTGCTTTGATTATTCCCAAGCCTCGAACGAAATTCCTAGATGAGGAATTGTTGATATTGGACCAATACGTCATGAGAGGAGGAAAGTTAATCTGGTTAATCGACCCTCTTGTAGCAGAAATGGACAGCCTGAACAAAACCGGGGCTTATGTGGCTACAGACCGTGACTTGAATTTGGACGACCTGCTTTTCAGATACGGCGCTCGGGTGAATCGGGATTTGGTCCAAGATCTTAATTGTCATGGTATACCCATAATTGCTCGTCAAGGAAGCGGTAAACCTAATTTTCGACCTTGGGTCTACTATCCAATACTCGCACCCAGTAGCGAACACTCTATTGTGAGAAATCTTACTTCCATCTGGTCACGGTTTGGGAGCAGCATTGACACCACTGGAACCGGTAGGCTTACAAAAAAAACTGTACTACTTAAAAGCTCAGAAACTTCTAGGTTGGCCAATAACCCTGTTCAAATCAGTTTAGGCTTGGTGGCGTCTCCGCTGCCTCCTGAAGTTTTCCGAAAATCGGCTATTCCAATGGCTGTATTGATTGAGGGATTGTTTCGTTCACCATTTTCAAAAAGACGTGCAGTCAAACGCAATTCTCCAATTGAATTAATAGATAGCATACGCCAAAACTCCATGATTGTGATTGGCGATGGAGACCTTATTCGAAATCAGTTAAACAAAGAACGAGGTGAAATTTACCCTCTGGGATATGACAAATATGCGAGTCAAACATTCGGTCAACCGGTTCAGTTTGCGAACAAGAAGTTCTTTCTGAATTGCATAGACTATTTATGCGATGATTCAGGCTTGATTGAGGTTCGGAACAAAAAAATTGTCTTGAGATTGTTGGATAAAGTGCGTGTAAAAACGGAACGGCTGAAATGGCAAATTATAAATATGATAATTCCTATTGTCATAATTATACTATTTGGTATCGGTAATACCGTTTATAGAAGGAGAAAGTACACTCGTTAATTGATTTTCGCTTAGCGAATGTGTTTTCTTATTTTTATAATCGTTAATCCAAATGCCATGATACGTTCAATTGTCTTATCACTCTTTTTACTTTTTAGCGGAGTATCTTTCACAAAGGCCCAAAACGTGGAAGAAGCAGAAGCCCCTTTGGAAGAAGTGCATTACGATGATGCTGTGGAGGCCATTCCAGACGGTGAAGAAATGGACGAAATGGAATATGAATTCGGAGAAACTGAATCATATTCTGACGAAAACGTATTTCCTGAAGCGCTAAAGACACATCCATTTATTCGTTATCAAGAAAAAATAAATAATCCTGACGAAGCTGAAGCCTATCCTTGGATTTCGGCGGACGGATTAAGACTTTTCTTTATCAAAGGGAATACGATTTATAAATCGGAAAGAACTTCACGCTATGACGATTTTGCTTCAGACCATGTATTAGAAATAGAAGACAACAATTCGATTACATCTTGCTGGTTGACAAATGATGAGCTTCATTTATATACAACCTCTTCAATTATTAAGCATTATTCTAGAAGCAGCATTCAAGACCAGTTTGTATATATTGGCAATCTTGACATTGACGATAAAGTCTCTGGATTTTTCAGCAGTATAAGTTTCACGCCAGACATGAAGACTGCCCTTATTTACAACAGTCCGTCAAGCGAGTCCAAAAGCTTGGTCATATTCGACGTAACCAACCAAGGCACTTTAAAGCTAAGAGACCGGTTCGTTTCTCTTAATGGAACTTCGGGAGTTGGACAATTGAGTAAAGACGGGAAAAGTGTTTATTATACCAACGAGGTTTCGACATATCACAAGATTATTTGTAAAGCAAGCCTGCTAGAAATTGAGCAAGGAGCACCCAGAGTTGAAAACATATTGGAATTGAAAGGTGTCCGAATTGGAAAACCATCTCTGACCTACGATGAAACGTATATGGTTTTCAATGCAACAGCAAATGATCGTTGGCAAGACAATGAAATCATGGTGGTGGACTTGAACAACTTGAGCTATATACCTCAAGACCCTGAAGTGTTCGTCATGGGAGAAGAAACAACAGCTCCAAGAGGGCTAGAGATTAATGAAAAAGTATTGAGGAAGCCCATGGCACAATCACCATCAAATTCGAATGTTGTTCGTTCTGCAGGAGCGGAAGACTTTGCTCTTAGAGTTCTAAAAATCTATCCTAACCCAACCAAAGGAAAAGTTGTAATCGAACACCAGATTCCAGTCAACGCTGAAATTGCACAATTAATAGTTAACGATATGAGGGGAAGAGAGATCTTCCGAAAAAAGATTGATATCAATAGTTTGCAAAGTGAAGTAAACTTAAAAGAACTCGGAGTAGTTGAAGGGCAATACCTCTTTTTCCTTCATACAGAACTGGGCACATCAGAGAGTAAGAAGATCTTTTTCCAGGCTGAGAACTAGTCTAAGAGTCAAAGATTTATGAAGATATTAATTTGTGCGTTTGTGGCGCTAATATCCTCTTATGGATTTAATACGCTTGCGAAGGACAATCCGCCATTGCCGGGTGTAAAATTGATAAAAGGACCTCATCTCTATATGGCGAGCACTGAAGTCTCGAATATCAATTATAAGGAGTTCTTATATTATATCAAGAAAAATGACCTAATAGCGTATTCTAGCAACTACCCGGACACCATTGCATGGAACACCATGGATCAATTCGACCCTTTCGTAAATTACTATTTCCAACATTCTTCGTACAATGATTATCCGGTAGTCAACATATCCAAAACACAAGCTGAGTTTTACTGCATATGGCTAACCAAAATATTGAATATAGGTCTTAAAGAAGGTACTTACGGAGACTCGGAAATTGATGAAGTCTTAGTTCGATTGCCAAGTGAACTCGAATGGGAATTTGCAGCGATGGGAGGGGCAAATGAAAATGTGAATTACCCTTGGGGTACAAACCAACTCCGTATAGAAGATGGGAAATACCAAGGAATGTTGAGGGCAAATTTTAAGCGAGTAAAACAACAAGATCGCGTTTCAAAATGGACCAATGATGAGACACTAGTTACTACCGTTGTAGACGCATATTGGCCCAATGATTTTGGCCTTTATAATATGGCAGGGAATGTAAGCGAAATGGTTGCAGAGGATAATATCTCAAAAGGTGGGAGCTGGAATAGTACTGCATTCAATCTTCAGATTCAAGAACGTGAAACATACTCTGGGCCAAACCCGCAGACTGGTTTTAGATATTTAGTGGAAGTAATCAAATTCAAGCCTAGTGTTTCGACAAAACGAGAATTCAAGCCAAGGAAATTGCTCAAGAATATGACTTCCTTAAGTGATTCGTTATTTGTGGCTCAAACGGAAGTTTCCAATGAGGAATATATGCAATTCAAGAAAGCAATTCAGAATTCTGAGTCAGGAAAAGAATACATTTCAAACGATGAGAATTGGAGTAATTTTACAGAGGCTCCCTACATGCGGCACTATAGCACATCGGAGATTTTTTCTTCCTATCCAGCTGTAAACATCTCGCATAACCAAGCAGAGCGATTTTGTGAGTATCTCACATCTCGCTTTAATGATCACCCTAAGAGAAAGTACAATAAAGTCCGATTTCGTCTACCCACGGAAAAGGAGTGGATGTTGGCAGCCACCAATTCTTATCAGGCAGCTGAATTGCCTTGGAACGGTTCTTATTTCAGAAATTCTCGTGGATGTTTCTTAGCGAACTTCAATCCTATAGAACAGCAATATGTTCGCAAGAGTGAAATGAACAAGTACGAGCTTGTTTACCCCAATGGTGATAGTAGCATTAGTCGTGGAATAGATGGAGGCGAATTCACGGTTCCCGTAGATTCATATTTCCCGTACATAAATGGGCTCTATAATATGGCTGGTAATGTCGCAGAAATGATTGACGAACCAGGTATTGTGAAAGGCGGGTCTTGGAATAGCAGTGGAACTGAGTTGTTTAATGGTTCAATTGAAAAAATAGATGGGGTCGATCCTCGAGTTGGATTCAGATACTTCATGGAGATAATTGAGGAATGAAAAAGTTACTGCGATTCATCGTCAAAATAACCGTCTTAGGAATGGCGGTTCTCCTCTTTGTACTACTCAATCACAGAATTGTTAGTAATGGCACTAAAAATAGGATTTATAGTTCGACTGAGGAGATTCCAGCTAATAAGATAGGTTTGCTGCTCGGAACGGGAAAATACTTGACCAATGGTCACGTTAATTTATACTATAAGTACCGTCTAGACGCCGCCTATGAGCTGTTTAGGTCAGGGAAGATTAAGTATATCTTGATTAGTGGCGACAATAGTCGAAAGGATTATGACGAACCTTCAATGATGAAAGAAGATCTTATTGCCATGGGTATACCCGCCTCTCGAATTGAATTAGACTATGCGGGGTTCAGAACCTTCGATAGCGTAGTACGATGCAAAGAAGTATTTTGTGAAAGAAGCATAACTGTAATTTCACAACAATTCCATAATGAGAGGGCATTGTTTATTGCTCAGAACAAGGGCATAAAGGCCGTCGGTTTTAATGCAAAGGATGTGAACAGACGTTATGGTATAACTACCAATGTTCGCGAGCGATTAGCCAGAACAAAATTGATGTTAGATATCTTATTCGGAATTGGCCCTAAATTCTTAGGAGATGAAATTCCAATCGGGAAATAGACTAGTAAAATCTATTGAAGTGTATACCTCAATGAAATTCCAAAATTCGTCAGTGAAGTAGGGAAACTTTGCGATGTTTTTGGTTCGTTGATATTCTGATTATAGAACATTCTCAAATTCATTGCATCGTTGATTTTATAATCTACTGTTGGTTTCACAGAAACCATTCGAGTACCAGCCTGAGGCGTATAAGCTCCTGAACCAATTTCCCTTCTGACAGTGACCCCATCTCGAATGGAGAAGTCAAAACGGAAATTGAGGTCATTCTCTAGGAAGACTCGATCACCTTTCCAACGTATTGGAAGTCGCACGCCGCTGGTTCTGAAACCGGCTCCGATAACCCATTCCTTATTGCGTTGTTCAACCATTTGGTTGGTCTGCATAAAGAGTGTGATATTCTTATCGCGCTTGTATTCAAGTTTAAGGGTCAATCCATTCTTCATCGTTACATCAACTCCCAATACTGGCGTTAATCGTTCGATTAAGGAAATTCCTTGTTGGAAGATATATTTCGCCACAAGGTCTTTGCTCTCAGACAATGTATCTGACCCGAAACTAACTTGTGAAGCATAGCTCTGGATATTCAATGTCGAGCTATACGCATGCGAAATACTGATATTAGAGAAATGGTCTTTTAGGTTGAACAAATTCTTTAATCCGTTATAGCTGATTCTCCATGATGGAATTGGTAAACGTTTGAATGCATCCAGAGATATCTCATTTGGATCCTTTCCACCATATGCGGATAAGAACGAGAATAAGATTACCTCTTGGTGCTTATTACCAAAACCGAGGGCATAACCGGTTTCTGAATTCACAGCCCCTAAGGAGTCCGCAAAACGACCATTTACATCTCCATTAAACTGCTGCTCTTGTATCCTGAAAGAGATTGCCTGTCTGTTAGCAAGGAATTGTTCGAATACGTCAGAACTATAAGGGTCATTTGCTGTTCCCAGTTTGTCAAAGGCCGTTGGCCAAGACCAGAAAGACACACTATAAGATCCAATTTCATTCAACCCAAGATCCACGAACTCACCTAAAGTTGGATCATATCGGAAATTAGATGACATCGTATTTGATTTGCGCTGCTCAAAGTTCAGGGAGATTCTGAAATCCTTAAATGGCTCGAAGGTTGCCTTTCCTGAAATTGTGGTGCTCGCAAGCTCCATATAACGATTGTTTTGAAGAGTATCTCCAGATAAGAAACCATCTTTTGCAAGACTATATCGCAATTCAGGGTTCTGGAAACCTGCAATAAAAGGCCAAGAAGGTGTTTGGAACTCAAGGTTTCTTCCTACGTAATCAACTTTTTCGCTAAACCCTGGCAGGGTTGTACCATTTGTTTGGGTGATACTTAATTGAGCCTGTTTAGTCATCATCAAGAATTGTCCTAGGAATCGCTCCACAGAAGTTGGCTGCCATTCTTCCTTCTTCTTTTTAGGGTCATCTGGATCCTCAGTTGATTTTTTCCTTTTTCTTTTCTTTTTCGGAGGAGGAGCATTTAACTTCCTTAACACCTTGAATTTATTGTAGAATGAACTAAAGTTTAAATTAGTATTCATCCCAATGGTTTGACCATTTTGAATTGTATTTCCAACTGACGAGACTGCCGGCGGAGCTGTATTCCAACTATAGTTTCCAGAATATTTTGCCGACGCGGAAATCCAGTTGAGCATTTTAATACTTTGGAAAGGAAGGCTATAATTCAGGTTCATTACTTGATTGAAGTCGCGTAATGTTCCAAGATTTCTGAAGTTCTCGAGAATTGTATCTTTTTGTTCTGGAGTATTAATTTCTCCATATGGCTCTTCAACCCACGCATTCGCCGTTGCGTTGTAATCAAATTTTAAGTTCTTCGCAAAATTCCATCGCACTCCATAAACACGGTTGAACGTGAATGACTTATCGTAAAAACGAGGCACAATAGCTTCGAAGTCATCATTACTTCTATTTTGCAATTCACCATATCGTCTATCCACATCCATGCGCATATTGATGCTGTTAGGAACGAAGTTGAAATTGATGTTTCGAATTAAACTCAGCTTGCGATTTTTGATTTTTTTCTTAAAGGGCTCCCATGGTCTAGCACGACTTGCAAAGTTGTAGCCAACACTTGCTCGGTGTTGTAAAATTGTATTCTCTTCGACGATTTGATTCCTCCTGAAGATCTTGGAATAGGCATAGGAGAAGTTGAAATTCTCAATATCCCAAACTGCGGGTTTCGAACTACCCGTTCTATTCTTTTTCACATTGGTGAAATTCAATGAATATCGATTCGAATAGTCTTGACTTGTTTCTTTAATCTCTTGTCTTTCTTCTTCACTTCCTGCAAATCGAATCGCCTGATCATATAAAACGTCAGGATTTAAAGGGTAGAATTTCGGATTGATAAACTGTTCGGTCCAACCAATAAACATTGGAATAGTTATACCCGATTTTTGAGGGAAGAACTTTCCCAATTCAATATTGGAAGAAACATCATATTGAAAAGTCTGTTCTAGGTTCCTTTCATTTAATGTTTTGTCAATTGCACCAAACCCAATAGATTGATAGGTTGCCGAGGCATTTACTTTGGCGAAATCGGCAAGTTTGGTAACCATCCTCGCATTGGCCGCCCATCCACCTCTATTCGCTATTCCCGTAACGCGCAATTCATTAAACCATACTTCACCGCACAGATTGTCAAATACGTCTTTCTGACGAGGGTTAATGACCCCAACCATCATAGACCTTACTTGACTCAAATCTGGAAGACCAACTACCCGAATTCGACCATTGCCATAGGGCAATTCATACGGAGCAATATCAGAACCGGTATTTTTCGTCCTTTCGAGCTTCAGGTTATAAAGCGCATTGAGTTCCAAGTCCATATAATTGGCTTGCGGCCAAATCTCGTCCTGAGTGATGGCCCCGTATTGGGTCATGCTCAAAGGAATCTCGTATTGATAATAGTTTTGTTCTAAATCTGTTCCAATTCGGATGAAGGCCCACAAGTCACCGTTGTCAATATCTTGACCTTCTGCGTGAACAAACATCTTCATGTATTCGTAATTCCTGATATCTATTTCAGAAACTTTAAAGGCTCCTTTTGCATCTCCATCTTTTAGATTACAAACACGAAGTGATAAGGACTGCTCATTCTGTTGAACTGCCTGTGGTTGAGTTGGGTCAAGTTCACGAGCGATTCCAGGAGGCTCACGATAAATAACAGGTTTTCTACGGCTATTTTCTTCAATATTTACTGTTGAAACAATGAATTCTGTATTGTCATCTGGATCTGGCGGAATACCTACAGTTGGAGGTGATTTTAAACTTTTCTGATACCTTCTCCAATCGGCGCGAACCATTTGCATAGTTACAAAACGAACAACAACGCTGTCTTCAAAACCTGTCATGAACATTCGCATAAAACGAATGGATTTAAAATTCTGAATGCCGCCAAACCGCTGCGTATACTCTCTAACTGGAATTTTCAATTGGTAGTAAGTGATGCTATCTGGTTTGGCACCCTCATCTTCTCTTTGTGCCCAAACTGTAAGAGCGTCTGCAACATATCCTTTACCAACTTTTAAATCCTCTGCACTCAGGTCGATTCGGTATTGAAAATACTCCTCACTTAGGTTTAGCGTATTGTCACCGTTAATGTCTTCGTCATTGGGTCTTGTTGTTCCAGACTTTGGGGTTTGATCGCTCAAACGATCTAGGTTAGAGTTGTTCTCTGGATTATTATAGTAGCGATATCTTCTTAAGACACTCTCCTTTGAAGCATCATATGTTTCATCGCGGAAGAATTTGTAATTGTCACCTGACGGGTCTTCAAATGCCGTTTGATAGATCTCCGAATTGGCACCATAAGTACTTTCCAGAGTTTGCAGGTATGAACTATAGAAGTCTCTTTCCTCTTCGTCATTCATTCCATCAAGACCAACATCTTGAACAGGACGAGCAGAAGGCTCATTGTCAAATGCTTTGTTTATCGGTTCGACTCTTCCCACCAATGCACAATCAGTAGTGTCCTTGATTTCGTTATTGGTTGCTGTTGGCAGAGCATTCTCCATTGACCGTCGCTTATCTGGAAGTACATCTTCAGAAATACTGCCTAGATTTATATAAAGCTGACCTTTATTTTTCTTAGGACTATTGTCGAACTTTTCGAATGCAAATGGATCCATGATCCACATTTCAATATAATCGATATTGGAAGCTTCAAAATCCGTGGTTTCGATTCTCCGCATAATCCCTGCCCAATTGTCTCCGGGGTTGGCATAAGTTCCATCAGGATTCAGGTTTCTCGTTCCATAATTGTATGGCCCTTTTTCACCTGGACGATAAACCATATCCAAGGTTGCAATTGTTTGAGGCGTTACGTTCGGCAGTTCTTTTTCAGGGAAAACCTCATCAACTGTGACCGTTCTGACATAGTGATTCGACCTTTGTAAAGGATCATTTTTCAAATGATCAGGTGTACGATTTTGGTTTGACCTGAGATCTGGATCCAAGAAATACCAAGCCAATGACGAACGTCTATTGTTTGCTTCCTTGAGATTACTTCCTGATTCAGGAAAAAGATCTGGTTGAAATTGTGGTACAGATGCTAAGTGCCAGTTCGACCATAATCTCAGGTCATAAGGAGTTTCAGCACCTTCAAAGTCATCTACAAACGAAGTCCCTCTCTCAGCGTCACCAATAGATCTCGGTTTATGTGGCACCATTTGGGCAAATTCCCAACTCAAAGTAAAATCTGAAATTTCTTTGGTTTCGATAAATGGCATTTTATCAACCAATCGAGTCAACCAACGAGACTCTGTTTTAAAAGTTCCGTCAAATCCCCAAATGGTATTCAACAGTGGCTCTTCACCAATATTCGTTTTCGGTGTTAAAGGTCTTTCAGAAAGGTTCAGAATTGTCGCACCGAGAACCAGCTTGTCGGAAGCTTTATAATCAAAGCGATTTCCAACTAAACTTTTCTGTTGAATATTAAACAGAGTATTCGACTCACAGGAAGCCTTAATGGTCCCTCCTGAACTAATAACTCCTTCGTTTATTATGGTGACGAGGCCGATGGTAT
>ERZ1046740.1361-NODE-1361-length-17360-cov-4.016989_pt1 | contig 17360 bp, 11 predicted proteins | sample MGYA00383093_ERZ1046740 | MGnify/ENA primary metagenome ERZ1046740 (study PRJEB29581, sample SAMEA5548363) | metagenome | biome: marine; feature: coastal; material: water | depth 25 m | study: Short-term variability in the microbial, nano- and picoplankton... | reverse complement strand
TCCGCCTAACGAAGTATATCGAAGCAGTAATCAACAAACTCAAAACCAGAGATTGAAGGTCAAACAAGCTTTCTAATACCATAGAGAGTCCAAAAACTATGAAGAAGAATGTTCTCAATACGAAAGCAGTCTCTCTGGTAATTATGTGGAAGTTTCTTTCCATTAAACGTAACTCCATTCGCGTAGCCACATTCGCTAATCTGCCTCTGAACACCAATTCATGGTTTTTCAAAATCAACCCAAAGAACAAGATCAAGATTAGTGGGCTCAGGTGAAGCAATTTTTGAACTGCGTAAAGCAGAACAAGTATAGCGATGAATAAAAATATCTTAACATTCGTTCTGATATACTTGAACAATACGACGAGTCCAAATCCGGAAATAATTGATATGACTATTGTAGCAATTAAATTGATTCCAAAATCTGCAACTGCATCAACTTTATTGGCACTTTCGGCCATACCGATTACAAAGTAAAAAAGCATGATACCGAGTATGTCAGAAATACAACTCTCATATACGAGGAACTCTTTATTCTCTCCTTTGATATTTTCGACACTGGGAATTACAATGGCACTGCTAATGACCGATAATGGTGTCGCATACAAGAATGACTGTTCCAAGGTCATTTCAAAAATATAATAAAGGGATAAACCAATTACGACCATACAACCCACAATCCCCAGAGCTGCTACAGTTAATGAGCGTTTAATAAGTGGCAGCTTTTCCTTGGACAACTCTAAATCCAAAGCCCCTTCCAGAACAATCATAATCAAACCAATAATTCCAAGTACTTCTAAAGGCTGAAGTAAACTAGCTTGATCTACAGGGTAAACTTGACCTATTATCACTCCAGTCACTATTAGCATCAATACCGAGGGTACATTTGTCCTTTTGGCTATCTCTCCAAAAACATAAGACAATACAATTGCTACTGATCCAGCGATAATTAATTCGTATGCCGACATAAGTCTCAAAGATGAAGTTTTTTTTAATCGTGAAAAACTACAACCTGGATTAACTCCAAATTGTCACGGCTAATTCACGAATTATAGGAACATTAACCATTCATGCAACCTTTACTTTCTCCTAAGTATCTTTGAAACACAAGTATGAAAAGTATTTTTTCAATTTTAGGGCTTCTATTTGCCCTTTCATCTTCAAGTTTTGCTCAAAATTCACAAGTCAAAAACGACACATCTGAAATTCCGTATTGGATAGACATGATGCAGGATCCTGGGGTGAATTTTTATCAAACCCAAAGAGCTTTTCAACTCTATTGGCAAGACCGAGAAGTCACCAAGGGAAGTGGGTATAAGCCTTTCAAAAGGTGGGAATACCAAATGTCCGAACTGATTGATGCGAAAGGAAATATTCCTAAACCCGGTAGTTTGGAGAAACGAGTTGAAGACTATATAAAAGCATTCAAATCAGGTGGTTCTAACAGCTCAGGTAGTGGCTTGGTGCCAGCTGGAGGCGGAGGATCAGTAAAATGTCTCACCAACGGGAATTGGGTAGAAATTGGCCCTAAGATTCTTACAGCTAATAGAACCGGCCAACCTAACGGACTTGGTCGAATCAATTCAATAGCCTTTCACCCAACAGATTCGAATAAAATATTAGTTGGAGCACCAGCTGGTGGATTATGGACGACAGTAGATGGTGGAAAAAACTGGATATCAAATACTGACTCCCTCGCAACTTTGGGCATTTCTTCTATCGCAATCGACCCTCAAAATCCCGATACAATTTACATGGGGACCGGTGACAGAGATGGCGGAGATTCATACGGTCGAGGAGTTTTTAGAAGTTTTGACGGTGGTCAAACTTGGAATGTTTCTAATACCGGAATGGGAAATCAAACCGTAGGACGTTTGATTATTCATCCTACGAACAGTTCAATTCTTATCGCTGGATGTGCCGGTGGAATATATCGCTCAACAAATTACGGAGCCAATTGGTCCAGAGTTCAAACAGGTAATTTTCGCGACATTGTTTTTGATGCCGTTAATCCAAGCTATGTGTACGCCGGATCATACAGCAACACCAAATTCTATCGCTCGACAAACAGCGGTCAAAGTTGGACTTTGATTACTTCAGGACTTCCAACAGGGAAGAGACGAATGGCAATAGCTGTAACCGAAGATGACTCAAACTTTGTTTATGCAATTGTCACCAATAGTAGAACATTTGAAGGTTTATACCTCAGTACAAATCGCGGTGTGAGTTTCACTCAAATGAGTAATAGTCCCAACATAATGGACTACAGTGCGAATGGTTCTGGAACTAGTGGACAAGCTTGGTATGATCTGGATCTTGCTGCTGACCCTAATGATAAAGAAACGATTTACGTCGGAGGAGTCAATATTTTCAAATCTACCGATCGAGGTAAAACATGGAAGATAAATGCACATTGGGTTGGTAGCGGAGGAGCACCCGCGATTCATGCAGATCAACATGTATTAGAATACCAACCCGGTACGGATAATCTTTATGTGGGAAATGACGGAGGAGTATACTTCACCGACAATGGTGGTTCCAAATGGACCGACATAAGTGAGGGAATCGGAATCGCACAGATTTATAGACTAGGACAAAGCGCAACAACTCGAGATTTGGTTATTAATGGGTTTCAAGACAATGGAACCGGTTTATACGAAAATGGATCGTGGTTTACTGTTCTAGGAGGAGATGGAATGGATTGTGTCATTGACCCGAAAGATCCTAAATATGGATATAGTGACCTTTATTACGGAGATGTTAGACGATACACCAACGGTAGGTCCAGTGGACGAATAGCGGCAAATGGCAAAAATGGGATAACTGAAAGTGGAGCATGGGTCACCCCTTTCGTTTTAAAAGAAGGAACACCTTCAACCATGTTCATCGGTTACAAAAACGTCTGGCGATCTACTAATATTCAAAACACCTCATCAGCTTCTGTTACATGGACCAAAATTTCCAACAATCTAGGAAGTTCAAATACAAAGAATATTGTCTTTTTGGAGAATTCTCCAGCTTCGACAGGTACTCTTTACATGAGTAGGTCGGACAGCAAAATGTTTAAGACCAGCAATATTGGAGCAACGAGTCCTACATGGACAGACTTGACTTCCAAACTTCCTAATAATTCCAATGTGAATTGGATTGAGAGTCATAGCACCATGAAGGATAGGCTTTGGATCATACAATCGAATAAAGTGTATCGGTCAGATGATGGTGGAGACAATTGGTCGAATTGGTCAACTGGACTGCCCGGCATTCCCCTTTTAAGCATAGTATACGATTCGAGTAGCAAAAATGAAGGCATGTACCTGGGCACCTATATGGGTGTATACTACCGTGATACAACCATGAGCGATTGGATCTGGTATAATGTCGGCATGCCAATTAATACAAGAGTTAGAGATGTTGAAATATTCTATGATCAAAGCGGACGCGATAAGAGCCACGTAATCTGCGCTACTTATGGACGAGGGAATTGGAGATCGCCTTTATACGACGAACAACTTGCTCCTATTGCCGACTTCTCAATTGATGAAATTAAAATCTGCGCAAATCAAACGGTTAAATTGAGCGATTTGTCGTTGCGAAATCCGACGAGATGGAATTGGACGATTAGTCCAGGAGGCGCAAAATATATGTCAGGAACCGATAGTTGTAGCCAATTCCCTGAACTGCTTTTTAATAAAAACGGGAAATACACCATCAAGTTGCTTGTCGAAAACTGCTCGGGTAAAGATAGTTTAACAAGGACAGAAGTATTAGAAGTATTCGAAGCCGTCAAACCTATTAATTGCACGGGAGTAACCACTAATAATGGGAACTTTACAATAGGAATCACAAAAGTCGAAATAGATACCTTCTCAAGAGCTTCAGGTGACACCTATCAAGAGGGTGCTTATATTGATTTAGCTTGTTCACATATCATCCCTCTTAAATCGGATACTGGCTATTTTACCCGAATAACTACAGGTAACAGCTATAACGAAAATGTTAAGATCTATATTGACTTTAACAATAATGGGGATTTATCTGACGCTGGAGAGCTGGTTTTTAGTTCACCTCTTCAAAAACCAACCCATGAGGATACAATTAGAATTCCAAAAAATCCCGTAATGGACAAAATCCTTCGCATGCGAGTAATGAGTGACTTCGATACCATTCCCGATAATCCATGCGACACTCTAAAATACGGTCAAATGGAGGATTATGGAGTAGTTATTCAATCTACGCTACCCATCCCCTTATTTGGTTTAGCAGATGATAGTGTGTGTTTAGGCGGTAACGCTGCAATATTGGACTCTTCAGTTGGGAATATTACAAACTACAAATGGCGCTATACTCATAAATTTTGGACTGACTCCAATTCTACCGCTGGTGATCATGACATACAACTCCCATTCTCAGGTTTTTACAAAATTGAATTACTTCTTAACGATGGGAAGGTTGCCTTCAGTAAAGACAGCGCAGTCTTTGTGATTGAGAAGCCAATAATTGGGTTGTCCTTGGAGCAAGGAATAAGCCCGCTTTGTCAAGGAGAACTGTTCGAACTCAAAGCCATTGATACATCTTCATTGGTTACTACATTCAATTGGTTCAGAGATGGAGTTGATATCGGATCCGCTAGCTCGAATCGTTTGATTAATCCATCCACCCTCAGCGATAGCGGTACTTATTCAGTGAGCGGTTCACATCTTAAATGTGCTGATACCTCTGGCAGTGTACATATATCCATCTTGCCTACACCTATTTCGGCTTTCACACCGAGCACTTTGTCATCCTGTTTTGAAGGGAATAGGGTTGATTTCACCAATAATTCAAGCGTCCCTTTTGGGACTTTGAACTATTCGTGGGATTTTGGCGGAAATGGGATTAGTTCAATTCAAAACCCATCTCACTCTTTTACTGACACGGGAGTATATTCTGTCAATTTGATTGTGAGTGTTGGTAAATGCTCTGATACAACAGTGCAAGATTTGACAATTTTGGAAAACCCCAATTCATCCTTTATAGCCAATTCGGATAGTCAATGTCTGAAAAGTAATGAATTCATTTTTACAAACAGTTCTACTTCCAGCAATGGCGCTTTAACTCAAAAATGGGACTTTGGTGACGCTTCAAATTCAAGCGCGACCTCTCCAGTAAAAAGCTATTCTAACCCAGGTTCATTTCAAGTTCAGTTGATTAGCTCTGCACCAACTGGTTGCTCGGATACATTGATGAAAACTATCAAAGTTCACCCTCAAATTAAAAGCCAATTGAATTGGACGGACTTGGCGTCTTCCAGTTGTCTTAAAAACAACCTTCAGAATTTCAAATCGACTTCCACTATTCCAACCGGTTCAATCGTTTCAAACGAAATCAAACTTGGTGATGGCAATTCATTCATGAGTGATGAAATTTTAAACTATTCTTATTCTACACCTGGCTCTTACACTGTATCTCTAATTGAAGTTTCAGACAAAGGTTGCTCTGATACCGCAAACCTTGTGTTAAATATTCATCCCGACCCAATTGCACAGTTTAGCGTAAACGATACCAACCAATGCTTTGAAGGAAATTCATTTATTTGGACTAATTTGAGTTCCTTAAGTGCGGGAAGTATAACGCGAAATGAATGGGATTTTGGAAATGCAAGTGCATCTTCTAGTGCATCTCCCACCCCAACTAATTATGCCTTAAATTCAGCTTATAACATTACGCTAATAGTGGAATCGGATCTGAATTGTAGCGATACCGCGACTTTAATAATTCAGGTCTACCCCAGTCCTGAGCCTAGTTTTGAAGCAATAGAAGCATGTGTCGGCGAATCGATTCAACTAAATAGCACAAGTACAATAGCATCCGGATCAATTAACAGTTTTAGTTGGGAATTTGGTGATGGTGTCAAAGGCAGTGGATCTGATCCAACTCACAAATACCTAGCATCAGGGAGCTATAACATTACTTTAGACTTAAGCTCAGACCAAGGATGTATTGGGACAACTACCTTGAATGATGCTGCATTAATTCATGAAAATCCTTTGGCAGATTTTAGCACAGAAAAAGTTCGATCATGGGGTACCGAGACTGAAGTTCAATTCACCAATCTCTCTTCTTCGGATGTTACAATTTGGAATTGGATTATTGAGAACTCAGGAAGTTTCAACTCCAGCGATCCACTAGTCACCTTCCAAGATACTGGTCTCTTCGACGTGTTATTAGTCGTTGAAAATGGACTGGGTTGCAGCGACACTGCTAGAGATCAATTATTCATTTTCCCTGAAGGGAATTTCTTAGTTCCCACCTCTTTTTCACCAAATAGCGATGGGATTAACGACATATTTACAATTCGTGGAGTCAGCTATGCTGAGAATTTTTCAATGATAGTTTTCAATCGTTGGGGTCAAAAGGTATTTGAGAGTAATGACATCAGTAAAGGCTGGGATGGCAAATTCCAGAATGAATATGTACTTAACGGAACGTATTTGTATAAAATTGAATTTCAGGCTTTAAGTGGCAGCATTTATTATGCGCAGGGTCCTCTTTTAATGCTCAGATGATTCCCTGTATTTTTCTTATTTCATTTGTATTGGCAAAAAAATTACCCATAAAGAACATGCGTCTCTTTAAAGTTGACTTCAGAGAACAAACTCATCTAATCCGCCATCATATTACATTTCTTAGCGCTTATATTTATTTCCCCTCGAGTATAGGTAGTCATAACTCAGTTCAATAAATAATCCATCCTTTTTCAGGGGTTAAAGGTTCTTTTAGTCACAGCGCTGATCAAGATTAAAAGCAACTGTTCCCGGTTACTCTGCAAACTACATCAGAGGGAATTTTCAATTCTATCGAAAATCTAGGAGGGTGTTTTGACTATTTTTAGCCTCATGAATCAGAAGTCTCCAATTGCTGTCAGCCGTTTGGAAGAGATTTGAAAAAATGCGCCTAGATTAGAGGATCACTTGGGATGGCAGCACTCTGCGTGATCTGCAGTATGGTCTATATGAGGACTCAAATAAGGTATTCCCAAATTTGCTCCTCTCAGAATAAAAATCACCCCAATCAACAGGGCAAAAATTGGACTCCATCGCGCAAATTTCTTCCATACTAAAGTAGAAATGTACTTCCGAGATATGGACAGCACGAACATCATTGGGAAAGTTCCAAATCCAAAGACCAACATTACCATTGCTCCATTGATTGCTGTACCTGAGGATAAGGCAATCGCCAATGCCGTAATTACCAAACCGCATGGCAAAAGACCATTAATGAGACCAATTATCGCTAGCGCCCCCCAATGAGTGCGGGCGTAATACTTTGAAAACGCATTGCGAATTGAATTTGAAAATGAACTAATAATTGGAATTTGTCGACCCCTGCTCAAGTAATTTATCAATACTGCTAGGATTAACAATACACCAGCAATCATACTCAAATACTGTTGCATCCCAGCCATCCTCAGTGCCGAACCGAAGGCTCCTACTAGTGCCCCCAACAGAGCATAGGTCAATATACGTCCAAGATTATAAAGTAATCTGCCATTAAAAAATGCCGTGTTACCCTTTTCAGGAGAAAATGGAAGAGAAAAAGCGATTGGTCCGCACATTCCTGCGCAATGGAGACTTCCTACCAATCCAGTGAGTAGAGCTAACCAAAGATTATCTATCATTGAACAAAGAGATCCTTGTCGGCGAAAAATTCCTTGCCATCCGAATTCCAATAAATCTTGGTTTTCCAAAAACCACGAATCAATGAATACCCAAAGGCTAATTTATTATCTAAATCTCGTGATTGGTTCTCGATGGATGCAAATACAAAATCTTTATCGAGAGATGCATCGTTCGGCCGCATTAACTCAATTCTAATATTGGAAACAATTATAGAATCTGGTAAATTGACTATCACTTGGTTCGCCTGATAATTAACACTCACTTGGCCCAAAACTGATAGGCTATTTCTCTCTATTGCTATTTGTGCTTCGTGATTTAGTCCCTTTTCATAGTATTCATCCTCAGTCAAATCGTCATTATCACCTCTAACAAAAATGACCATCGTCAAAATGAACCCAATAAAAAGAGTCATAGTAATCACCAAATAATGCCCCCAATTTAATTTCATTGTTTGATTTTCATTGGACTTATGAAACTCGTCTCGATGGTCTTTAATTTTTCATCGTTAATTTTCAAATCCAACGCTAATTTAGTGCGATTTGATTTGATGGCATCTTGAGGAATTTTAATCAATAGAATTTTCTCCTCAACCTTTCCTCCATTTATTGTAGAATCGCCTTCTGGGAATAATAGTATGACGTCTTCCCTTTCATTTACTTTTAAGTTGAAAGTGATATCGTCGAATGTTTTGTTCACCAATTCTAATTTAAAAATATTGGTCACCATTCCATCTTCCGAAACAGTAGGCATACTTCCTGGTGCTCTTAAAAGAACGGCTTCAATATCTGCTCTCGTGTTCAGTATCGTAATAAAAGCAACTAAAAGAACCACCAAGGCCGCGATATAGGCGATTATTCTGGGAGTCCATGCAAATCCAATCTTATTCTCAATATTATTGACAGAGTCGAATCGAATGAGCCCTTTCGGTTTTTTAATCTTTGTCATCACAGAATCGCACGCATCAATACACATGGTACAATTCACACATTCAAGTTGCGTACCATTTCGAATATCGATTCCAGTTGGACATACATCCACACACAGATTGCAGTCTACACAATCTCCCTTCTCTGATTGATCTTGATTCTTTCGAACTTTTCCACGTGGCTCTCCCCTGTGATCGTCATAGGCAACAACTATTGAATTTCTGTCCAACATGACACCTTGCAGTCGGCCATACGGACAAATCATAATGCAAACCAACTCTCTCAACTTGGCAAAAACCAAGTAGAATACAAAGCTGAACAAAATGATACTTGAAAAGCCAACCCAATGTTCTGAAATCGGCTCTATCATTATTTCAAAGAGTGCTTCAGAACCAATTATATAGGCGAGAAAAACATTCGATATAAGAAATGCAATGAAAAAGAAAACAGCGTGTTTGAGGCTTTTCTTAATAATCTTCTCCCTATTCCAGGGCATAGCATCGAGCTTCTTCTGTTTGTTCGCATTCCCTTCAATTAGGTTTTCAATTCGCCGGAAAACCATCTCCATAAATATTGTCTGAGGACAAGCCCAGCCACACCAAACACGGCCAAAAAGAACCGTAAATAATACAATAAATACGACGAGCGTAACTAATGCAAAAGCTAATAGGTAGAAGTCTTGGGGCCAAAACGGTTTTCCGAAAATTACGAAATGACGCTCAACGAAATTGAAAAGTAAAAAAGGACGACCATTCATTCGAATAAATGGTGCTGCTATAAGAAACGATAAGAGCATATAGCTCACATATTCTCGGTAGCGATAAAGCTTTCCCTTGATAATTTTAGGGTAAAGCCAAATACGACTGCCCTCCTCGGTTACGTTTCCAAGATGCTCCCTAAAATTTTCTGTTCTCTGTCTGTCCGAATTCCCCATTTCCCAATTAAATATAAGGGATGCTTCACGAATGAAGCATCCCTTTATCATTCAACTAGTTTCAAATTTACTCTGAAGCTGCTGCCTCATTTGTCACATCATCAGCTGATCCCTCTTCATCAGAATCAGTCGCTTCATCTGCTTCCGTATCATCACTTACCTGAGCCGTTGATTCAAAAAGTTCACCCTGAGGTGCCAATCCACCATTTTCAGGACCTATATACTCCATAGACTTGATATAACTCAGTACATCTTGCATCATTTTTGGTGTAAGTTGATCTTGCCATGAAATCATACCTTTTTCGAGAACACCGTATTTAATCACTTTAAATATTTCGGAATCAGTTCCGCCATTGATCCAATAGTCATCAGTCAAATTCGGACCTGTCATTCCTTTTCCACCTTCTAAGTGACAAACCTGACATTTACTGATATAAATAGCGCTTCCTGCAGAGATATCAGCTTCTTCTGTACTAGCCACAACAGAGTTTTCGTCAATTGAAGCCTCTTGGTCAGCAAGAAATTCTTGTTGAGCAGCTTCGGCTTGTTCTATCTCGGCGATATACTCCTCTTCTTGATTGGGCCATGAGCCGGTGAAGGTATACCCCATCAAATAGACAATTGCAAAAACCACTGTTCCGTAGAACAAGAACATGAACCATGGTGGAGGAGGATTATCAAGTTCCTGTATACCGTCATAATTATGATCCTCAATAACAGTGTCTTTGTCTGAAGACAAAGGTTTTAACTGGAGGAATCGCTCAACCCCTCTAAACTTATTGACATTTTCTTCCGTTTCCTCCTCTTGGGCAAAACCACCTTGCGTGTAGTTTTTCATATGCTTCAATGCCCCATAAAGAATGAGAAGAATAATTAGCAAAACGGCAATGACTGCGTAGATCAAAACCATTAAGATTTTGTCATTGATCCATGGCGTTTCCATAACTTCCTGAAATCCTTCCGCCATACTCAGTACGGGAAAAGCCAGAGTTAAAATCAGCGTTAATATACTTCGTGCTTTCATATTGCGCTCCTTTCTAAATTAGCCTCTTGGTCAAGAGGTAAGTTTTTCATCTTTTGAATATGGTCTTTCTTTACGTAAACAACATAAATTGTTACTCCTATAAAGAAGGCCAAAAAAATACTCAGCGATGCGATCATCCAAATATCCGCACCTTCCACTTTATCTAATAATTCGTTAAACATAGCTTTCTATTTTTGTGCGGTTTCAGTTGGGTGAATATCTGATCCAAGTTTTTGTAGATAGGCAATCAATGCAACAATCTCCATATCTTCAAGTGTTGGTCCTCCTTCTTCGCTAGCAATATCATATCCTTTGCTCCTAATATCTTCCGCAATTTGCTTCGCCTGTTCTTCAAGCAAGTCAAGTGCGCCGTCCTCATAGCCTTCTGGATATGGGACTCCCACACTTCTCAAGGCTGAGATTTTAGAAGACAATTTGTCGGTGTTAATCGTTTTTTCGAATAACCAAGTATATGGAGGCATAATAGAACCTGGTGAGGTACTTCGAGGGTCATACATATGATTAAAATGCCAATCTGCAGTTTTGTAGGATTTCGAAGTCTTGTCTCCACCTCTCGATAGGTCTGGGCCTGTTCGTTTCGACCCCCAAAGGAATGGATGATCATAAACAAATTCACCTGATTTGGAATAATCTCCGTATCGCAGCGTCTCAGACCTAAATGGTCTAACCAATTGCGAGTGACAAGAGTTACAACCCTCTTTGATATAGACATCACGTCCTTCTATTTCCAAAGGGGTATATGGCCGCACGGACTCGATGGTTTTCACATTGCTTTGGACCAAGAACATCGGCACAAACTCAATCAGTGTTCCTATCAATATGACTATTAAAGAGAAAATCAACATTCGCACAGGACGACGTTCAATAACACCATGCCAGTGCCCACCAGATTTGTGCAAATTAGCCTTATCTAAAGGATATGCTTCCGCACCTTCGTTGGCGATAAAGGCCCCACCTTTGGCTGTTTTAATTAAGTTCCACGCCATAAGGATAGCGCCTGTTAGATAAAGTAATCCACCTAATGCACGCATCATGTGCATTGGTAAGATTCGTGTTGTTGTATCCAAGAAGTTTGAATACTGTAAGAATCCATCTGCAGTAAATGCTTTCCACATTTGACCTTGTGTCCAGCCTGAAACATACATCGGAATTACATAAAGAATCATACCCAAAGTCGCAATCCAAAAATGCGAATTCGCCGCCTTTTTAGAATACAATCTTGTATTCCATATTTTCGGAATGATATAGTATAGCATGGCAAATACCAGGAAGCCGTTCCATCCAAGTGCCCCTACGTGAACGTGCGCAACGATCCAATCAGTGAAGTGAGCAATTTTATTCACATTCTTCAACGATAAAGTTGGACCTTCAAAAGTCGCCATACCGTAACATGTGATCCCCACGACCATAAATTTAAGAAGTACGTCATCTCTTACCTTGTCCCAAGCTCCACGAAGAGTTAGTAAGCCGTTCAGCATACCTCCCCAAGAAGGTGCAATTAGCATAATTGAGAATGCTACACCTACTGATTGAGCCCAATCAGGTAAAGAAGAATAAAGCAAGTGGTGAGGACCTGCCCATATGTATAAAAATATGAGGGACCAGAAATGAAGAATCGACAACTTATACGAATAGATAGGTCGATTTGCCATTTTCGGCATATAGTAATACATCAGCCCTAGGAAAGGTGTGGTCAGGAAAAATGCCACGGCATTGTGACCATACCACCATTGCACCAGAGCATCTTGCACCCCAGCGTATAGCGAATAAGATTTGAACAAGCCTGCTGGCACAGCGAATGAATTCACTATGTGAAGTACTGCAACTGTAACAAACGTGGCTATATAAAACCAAATTGCTACATAAAGGTGCTTTTCCCTTCGCTTAAAAATAGTACCAAACATGTTCCATCCGAATACCACCCAAATCAAAGCGATAAGGATGTCGATTGGCCATTCCAGCTCAGCATACTCTTTAGATGTTGAAAGACCCAAGGGGAGCGTAATCGCAGCAGCAACTATAATTAGTTGCCAACCCCAGAAATGAATGTTACTCAGCGCATCGCTGAACATCCTTGTTTTGAGTAAACGCTGCAAGGAGTGATAAACTCCCATAAAAATTGCGTTGCCCACAAAGGCAAAAATGACCGCATTCGTGTGAAGAGGTCGAATTCTGCCGAAAGTCAAGTACTCGGTGAAGTTTGCTTGAGGTAGAAAGAGCTGTGTAGCAATAATTACCCCTACAAGCATCCCGACTATTCCCCACAGCACAGTAGCTATAGCGAATTTCTTGACAATGCGGTTGTCGTAGTTGAATTGTTCTTTTTGCATAACTAATCGTTATCTTTATTATTTGTGTTAGTTAACTCGTCATCAAAGAGCACCCGAACACCTGGTGTGTGAAGGTCCTCATTTTGGCCAGATTTTACCGACCAGAAAAATGCTGCCAGAAATCCTCCGGCTAGCAATAAACTGCAACCTATCAATAGAAATATTACGTTCATAATAAGTTCTCTTTTTTAGCAATGCGGTTAGTCAATATGGTATTGAAAAGCACTATCGTAATCGAACTTAAGGGCATTAAAATCGCAGCAATTACAGGAGAAAGAAGTCCCTGAACAGCGAAAAATAATCCAGTCAAATTATAGATTACAGATAATACGAAGCTCCATTGTATTACGGTCATGGTTTTTCGCGATAAAGCGATAAAACGCGGCAATTTAGCGAATACGTCTGATTGCAAAATTGCATTTGCAGCTGGTGTGAAATTATTAACTTGATCTGTCACAACCATACCAACTTCACTTCTTGCTAAAGCCCCAGCATCATTCAATCCATCACCGATCATAAGCACCCTGTCTCCATTTGATTGCATCGCTTCAATCGCCTCCAACTTATCACTAGGGTCTTGTTTGAAAATCAAATTTGCAAGTAAAGGAAATTTTGTTCGCAATCTATTCTTTTCACCTTCTCCATCTCCAGTCAATAAAGATAGGTCTAGCTCAAGGCCTTTTAATCTTTGAAACAAACTTGAAAGTCCTGTTTTGTACTTATTTCTAAAGAAGAAATATCCATAGAAATGCCCACCTATCTCCACTGCAATATGTGTTGATTGGAAATTCGCTTTACTTCCTCTTATATACTGATGAGAGCCCAAACGTATCTTTTCCCCCGCCATTGACCCTTCAATTCCCTTCCCAACAATTTCTTTGTAATCTTCGCAACTTTTGATCTCAAATTCCTTCAAATAATCGCAAAGCGCTACTGCCAAAGGATGGTTAGAATTCGAACTAAGTGACCTAATTACAGACATCCGTTTAATCGGCAATTCTTCCCCGCGATACTTAATATCAAATTCCATCGATTTTGTCAAAGTACCCGTTTTATCGAAAACAACATGGTCAATTTTTGAAAGTGTTTCAACAATCCTTGGATTTTTTAAATACAGATTATTCTTTCCGAAAATCCGCATCATATTGCTCGTAGCAAATGGAGTACTTAAAGCCAAAGCACAAGGGCAGGCTACAATCAACACGGAGGTGAAAGCAAAAAATGCAGTTGATACATCAATAAAAAGCCACGTGATTAGTGTACTTAAAGCTATTGCGAGGAGTCCAAGCGTGAAATACTTACTAATTTGATTTGTGAAAGTTTCGAGCTGAGAATTCTCTTGATTGATTCCGTATTCATTCCACAAACGAGTTAACCTACTTTGCTCAACATCTTTGGTTAATTCAATTTCTATTGGACCACCAAGTTGTTTGCCGCCAGCGAAAATAACTTCTCCCAGTTCTCTGTATACAGGAACAGATTCACCAGTTACGAATGCATAGTCGATAGAGGCTTGCCCCTTGAACAAGATGCCATCTGCGGGAATTAGCTCGTGATTCTTAACTAAAATTCGATCTCCTCTTTTCAAGTCAGATAACATCGTTACCTCTTCGTTATTATCTTTAATCTTGGTAACTGCTAATGGGAAATACGACCGATAATCGCGGTCAAAAGAAATGTGTTCATAGGTTTTCTCCTGAAACCATTTTCCAACTAGAAGAAAGAATATCAATCCAGTTAAAGAGTCGAAATATCCTGCTCCAATTCCTGACAATACTTCAAAAGCGCTTCTCAAGAACAAAGCGACAATCCCAATGGCAAGTGGTACATTGATATGTATGACTTTCTTGGAGATCGACTTGTATGCAGATATCAAATAATCTCTTCCACTATACAACAAGGCTGGAACAGCCAAGATGAGATTCAAATAACGAAACAAATTTTGAAAAACACCATCTGTTGCTGCTCGGATACCAAAATACTCTGGGAAGCTAAAAATCATTGCGTTCCCAAAACAGAAACCTGCAACAGCTATTTGTAAAAGAAGCTTATTACTTTTCTTCTTTTCTTGTATAGTATCTCTTTCAAGCGAGATATTTGGAGCATAACCAATACTCGAAAGGAGTTCTGCTAATTCCGAGAGGCTTATGAGTTCCTTATCATAACGAATGGAAGCACGTTTCTCTAGAAACTGTACCCTAGAGAACAAAATTCCCGGATGAAGTTTATGCAAATTTTCAAGTAACCAAATACATGAGCTGCAATGGATAGAGGGTAATTCAAGAGATATTTGAGCTTGAACATCGTCCTCAAAAGACAAAAGTGTCTCTTTGACCTTAGGTGCATCTAGATAGGCAAAATCAGGTTTGATGTCCTCGAGGATTTTAAAACCTGGACGCTCCTCAATTTCATAATATTTCTCCAATCCATTATCATGAAGAATACCATATACCACTGCACACCCGTGGCAACAGAAATCCAAGCCATCTTGAACCATGTGCTCAGATTTACAATCCGATCCACAATGGTCACACGAGCTTATGAGGGTTTTCTGTTCTAACACGCTGCAATTTTCATCAAATCTACCAAATGGTATTTTGACTACGGTCAAGACGAAAAGTGACTTATGTCATTTGGATTTTTGCCATTTAGCTTGGAAAAAACAAATAACATCTTTCAGGTATCGCTAATCATTGATACATACCGCTTTTTATTGCCCCGAATGTATCAACGAATTTACACATTACGGTCCTACCGACATCCGCACAATTTACACAATCTACTGATAATAAGAGCTTTAATATTTATTGGCAAATTGTCAACATTCACCCAATCTCAAGATTCCTGAAGCCAAAGTTCACAAAATTCACCTTGCTATTTATTCACGACCACAAGCTTATAAATTAGAAACGCGATGTCCTTCGAGTGCTTAGAATCATTATAAATGAAGAGAGATTGGGAATTGAGATTAATTTTCACTTTTGAGAAAGGATATTTTGGGCTTTTATAGCACGAAGAATCTTCGGTTATTTGCCACATGAGTATCAAGTCACATTTTATCGAAGCCCAGTCTATCCTAGACACCTTTGTTCAAAATCCAGAAAACTTCAATAAAATCGAATTGGCTGGACATATCATGGTCAAGGCTGTTAAGCAGGGAAAGAAAATCATCTCATGCGGAAATGGTGGAAGTATGTGTGATGCGATGCACTTTGCTGAAGAAATGACAGGTCGCTACCGCCATAATAGACCGGCACTTCCCGCTGTGGCAATTTCAGATGTTAGTCACATGGCCTGTATTGCAAACGACTATGGTTATGAGTATGTCTTTTCGAGATATGTTGATTCACTTGGACAAGAAGGAGATGTGCTCCTGGCGATTAGCACGAGTGGCAATTCCGAAAATGTGATTAAGGCGATTAGTTCGGCAAAAGAAAAAGGAATTACTGTTATAGCACTTACGGGCAAAGACGGAGGAGAAATCGCTGATTTGGCAGATGTCGAAATCCGCGCTCCTAAATCCGATTACGCAGATAGAGCTCAAGAAATTCATATTAAAGTGATTCATTCTTTAATTGATTTCATAGAGAGAAATATTTGATTACTTGGATTGTCATAGTGGCCAATGTGCTGTTTTCCCTCCAGGGGTTTAATAATCGCATATTCTTTGAAAAGAACCTTTTTCAAATTGACCCAATTCTCAGAGGGAAGGAATATATCCGTCTTATAACCTCTACCCTCCTTCACGCCAACTATATTCATCTTGGGCTTAATATGTATGTGTTCTTCACTTTCGTGGGAATGATACAAACCAATTTCAGCCAATATGGAATTCTCAATGTGTATACAGGTAGTTTGATTGGAGGAAATCTACTGGCACTTTACATTCATAGAAATCATGGAAGCTACAGGGCTGTAGGGGCTTCGGGTGCCGTAAGTGGAATCGTTTACGCGAGCATATTATTGAATCCAGATATGGGATTAACCTTACTCATATTCCCGATTGCATCGATTCCTGGTTGGTTATTCGGGATTCTCTATATCCTCTACACAATTTTTGGTATTCACAAACAAAGTGGCAACATTGGACATGAAGCACATTTAGGAGGAGCAATTGCAGGATTAATAATCACCATACTTTACTATCCTTCACTTCTGAGTGAGCAAGGACTGCTGATAACAGGGATGTTGGTGCCAACCTTGGTTTTTCTTTTCATTATTGTACGTTATCCCGAGTTCAGGATTACCGGAAAACTAAGTAAGCTTGGGAAACTGGGCAGGTTTAACAAATTCAAACTGCCTCAGAGTGAAAGAAAAAAATCAATTAGAGACACTGAAAACATAGAACGTGCGGAGCTCAATAGGATTTTAGATAAAATAAATCAGCGTGGAATGAACAGTTTGAGTTCCGAAGAACGAGATTTTTTAAATACTTATAGATAAATTAGCGCAATGCGAACAACCATAT
>ERZ1046740.1358-NODE-1358-length-17376-cov-5.541943_pt1 | contig 17376 bp, 4 predicted proteins | sample MGYA00383093_ERZ1046740 | MGnify/ENA primary metagenome ERZ1046740 (study PRJEB29581, sample SAMEA5548363) | metagenome | biome: marine; feature: coastal; material: water | depth 25 m | study: Short-term variability in the microbial, nano- and picoplankton... | reverse complement strand
TTCAATTAGGAGATGCTACATTTGGTGATGCTCCTTTTAGTGTTACTAAGGGTGGTGTACTAAAAGCTGTTTCTGGACAAATAGGTGGATTTGGTTTAAGTTCTACTGTAATCAGTAGTTCTAATCTAATATTAGATTCTGGTAATGAAAAAATAACTGTTGGTAGTGCTAATGCTGTAACGATACAAGGTGGTGGAACAGATAATTCTATACGAATGGGAAGTAAAACTACTTTTGCTCAAGCAACAACTGCTGGTGTTATACTTGGTATGGATTCTACAATTCCTACATTGGAAATGTATAAGGACGCTAATAATAAATTTATTTTTAATAATAGTGGTGTTGAGATAAAGGCAGCGACATTTGATTTAGCAACAACTACATTAATATTAGATAGTGGGACTAATAATGGTAAGGTTGCTTTAGGTGGAACACCACCTACGGCTTATAATAATGGTAGTGGATTTTATGTTGATGGTAATGGTAAACTTTTAGTTGGAAGTGGGAGTGGTGAGAGAATACAATTTGATGGTAGTAATCTTTTAGTTAGTTCATCAGATTTTTATTTTGGAAACAATACTAATTTTATAAGCGGTTCAAGTGGTAATATAAAAATACAGAGTTCGGGAGAAACAACTCTTAGTGGAAGTGGTGTAAATATTTTGACTCCACAATTTTTCTTAGGTAAAAAATCTTCAGCATTTGTTAGTGGCTCGAGTGGTAATATTGAAATAAGTGCTTCATCATTTCATCTTGATCGATTAGGTAATGTCACGATGAGTGGTTCAATAAAAGCTTCTGATGGTACAATAGGTGGATTTACAATTAATCCAAGTACAATAACTGCTACTAACTTTACACTTGATCCTGCTAATAAATTTATTTCACTTGGAAGTGGTGATGATATATTCATAGCTGATGCAGATACTGGTATTCAATTAGGAGATGCTACATTTGGTGATGCTCCTTTTAGTGTTACTAAGGGTGGATTTATAAAATCAACAACAGGTGAGATTGGTGGATTTAGGATAAACTCAACCGAAATAACAAGTTCTGCTAATGGATTGGTATTGAGATCAAGTGGTCAAATAACAGGATCAAATGTATTGTTTACTGGTGGTGTGATCGCTGGATTTAATATAAGTGGTGACACATTAGTATCTACAGATTCTAATTTTACATTGGATGCTTCTAATAGAAAGATATCACTTGGTAGTTCAAATAATGTCTTTATAGCTGATGCTGATGATGGTATTCAATTAGGTCATGCTACATTTGCTTCAGCACCTTTTAGTGTCACAAAGGCTGGATTATTAAAAGCAACAAGTGGAACTATTGGTGGTTGGAGTCTTGGTTCAGATAGATTATTTTCAGATAATATTAACATAACTTCTACTGGTACAATAGAGACATCGGATTTTGCCAGTGGTGTTAAAGGGTGGAGAATATCTGCTTTAAATAACGGAACTGCTGAATTTGAAAATGCCACAATTCGTGGAACGATGAAAACTGCTGTATTTGAAAAGGAAACTGTAAATGCTGTAGGTGGACAATTATATGTGGCAAACTCAACTGTATTAAGTGGTTCGGGTACAATATCTGCTAGTTACACAACAATGAGTGTTGATAATGTTAGTGGATTTACTGGTAGTTATGGTGGTGTTGGTGAGATATTGAGTTTAAAGAAAGTTAGTGCAACTGGATTTTCTACTGAATATATTTTAGTTCAAAGTGCATCAAGACTTGATCCTTCAAGTGATACAAATTTTAGTGGTAAACTTTTTGTTGTTAGAGGTTATAGTGGTTCATTACCTAATAATGTGGATTCAAGTTCTCTCGGTGATATTGCTAATCCACCGCAAGATTATGAACCTGGACAAGTTGTAGTATCTACGGGAATAAGTGGAAGTGGATACATAAGATTAAATGCAAATCCAACTACTAATGAAACACCTTATATTGATATTGTAGAAAGAACTGGAAGTGCTATTTATGATATAGAATTAAAAGCTAGGCTCGGTGATCTTAGTGGATTATCAAGTGCTAAAGTTGGTACAAGAGGTGGTTTTGGTTTATTTACCGAAAGGGCATTTTTAACCAAAGATGTAACTGTCGGTACTTTAGGTACAGAACATGTAAAGGTAACATCTGGAAGTATAAGATTTAGAAATTTTGAAACTACTTTAGCAGAACTTAGAGGTTCTACTTGGACGATAGGTGGAGCTCATGGAGACACATCAGATACGGTTGTGATAGATGGGGATGGTGTAACGATATTTGGTAACGATGCTAGTACAGGAGTTTTTGTAACAGATGATGCCGTTGCTATAAAAGCTGATGGTGATAATGATAAAGTAACTCTTGGTAATAGTGGAATGACAGTAACCACCGATAGTGTTGATGTAGCTACATTTGGTGCTAATACCGTAATAAAGGGTGGAACGATAACATTACAGGGAACTACTGGTGGTGGAGATGATGATAGACTTGTAATTGGAAGTGCCGCAATATCTCTTTATACAAATGATGTAAAACAAATTGATATAAACGATAGTGGTTTAAATATTGGACCTGCTGCAAGTGCTGGTAATCCTACAATTGGTAATGTTAGGTTAAGTAGTGATGGTGTTTATGTTTATGGTGCCGCTACAAATGATTATGTATTTGTAAAATCGGATGGTGTAGATGTAGTTGCTGCTGGTGTAAAACAGGCTTTCTTTGGTGCGACTTCAAGTATTGGTAATACGGCTGATGGTCATATTTCAATGAGTTCTGAGGGTTTATTTGTTAAAGATGGAACAACCACAAGAGCTCAATTTGGTTCTGATGTAACAATGCAAGGTGGAACTATTACACTAAATGGAACAGCTGGAACCGTAGGTCATGATAGAGTTGTTATTGGTTCTGCAGATATTGCTTTATATACAAATAATGAAAAGAAAGTTCATATCAATGATTCGGGAATGAATATTGGTCCTGCTGCAAATGCTGGAAATGCTGTTATTGGAAATGTTAGATTGGGAAGTACGGGTGCTTATATTTACGGAGCTGCAACTGATGATTATGTATTTGTAAAATCAGATGGAGTTGATGTCTATACTGCTGGTACTAATGTTGCTGCATTTGGGGCAACTACTACAATCGGTGATTCCAACTCGGAACATGTAGAAATTACATCCACAACATTAAAATTAAAAGATGGAACTACGGATAGAATTACAATGAATGAAGATGGTGTCCAAATTGGTTCTGTATCAAATGGTATCACTTTGGATTCATCTGGTAATGCTACATTCAATGGTGCTATTTCCGTTGGAAGTTTTCCCGAAGGAACGGTTAGTGGTTCAGCACAATTAGCAGAAGCAATTAGTGGTTCATTTGGAGCTGATTCTGCTTCCGCTGCTGCTAAAGCTGCCGCCTTACAACTTGCTTCTGCTTCTATGGCAACACAAGTCGTATTGAATTCAAATGGAATGGATTTAAAAAATACAAGTGGGGCTACATTAGCCAGTTATGGTACAACTGTTACTGTTGGGGAGAGTACGGGAACTAAACAAAATTTACATATAGATAGTGACTCCGTTGATATCAGAAGAGGTACACAGGTAACTGCTTCTTTTGGTGCAACTACAACGATAGGACCTGTATCAAGTGCTCATACCTTTATTGATTCTGGTAGTCTGAGATTAAAAGATGGAAGTAATGAAAGACTCATCATGGACGCCAATGGTATCAGAATGGGAGATCAGTTTTCCGTTGACTCAAGTGGAAATGCATCGTTTTCAGGAACTCTATCTGTAAGTAGTTTACCGAGTGGTACGATAACTGCTTCTGCTCAATTGGCTGATGCTATAAGTGGTTCAAGTGCTGAAGTATCTGCTTCACTAGCTGCAGCTGCCGCTCAACAATTGGTTGATTCCGCTTCTGTTGCTTCTTCTGTTCAAATTACTTCGGCTGGTATGAATGTTTTAAATGCTTCAAACAATGTTATTTCAGAATTTGGAGCTAATGTTTTTGTTGGATTACAAAATGCTGAACATGTTAAGATTGGTTCAAGTGGATTAGAATTAAAAGATAATAATACTGTATTGGGTAAATTTGTACCTGATGGAGTTACAATTGGGGACACTACCAAAACACACATTTCAGCATCTACTTTAAGTGTTAATATATTAACAAATAGTAAAGTATCGGCTTCCTTTGGAACAACAACGACAATAGGACCAACATCGGGTGCTCACACATTTATCGATTCTGGTAGTTTAAGATTAAAAGAAGGAAGTAATGAAAGAATTATTTTAGATGCCAATGGTGTCAGAATGGGAGATCAATTCTCTGTAGATGCTTCTGGTAATGCTTCCTTTAGTGGTACACTTAGTGTTGGAAGTTTACCTACGGGTACAGTTACAGGATCAGCACAGTTAGCACAAGCGATTAGTGGTTCGTCAAATGATGTTTCTGCTTCATTAGCTGTTCAAACGGCTCAACAATTAGTAGATTCTGCTTCGGTTGCTTCTTCTGTACAGATAACAAGTGAGGGTATAAATGTTTTAAATTCTTCAAATGCTAAAATATCTGAATTTGGTGCAAATGTATTTGTTGGGTTACAAAATGCTGAACATGTAAAAATATCAAGTGCTGGTTTAGAATTAAAAGACAATGCTACAGTTGTTGGAAAATTTGTACCTGGTGGTGCTACAATTGGTGATACAAGCAAAACACATATTTCAGCATCAACAACTGAAATTAATATCTTACAAAATGGTAAAGTATCGGCTTCCTTTGGAACAACCACAACCATAGGTTCAACAGATGCTGCTCACACACTTATCGATTCTGGTAGCTTTAGATTAAAGGATGGAAGTGACATACGACTTCAAATGGATGCTAAAGGTATCAGAATGGGTGACCAATTTTCTGTTGATTCTTCAGGTAATGCTTCATTCTCAGGAACTCTTACGGTTAGTGCACCAGGTACAATATCAAGTTCAGCACAATTAGCTGATGCAATTAGTGGTTCATCAAATGCTGTATCTGCTTCGTTGGCTGGACAAACGGCTCAACAATTAGTTGATTCTGCCTCAGTTGCCTCTTCTGTTCAAATTACTTCAACTGGATTAAACATATTAAATAATTCCTCAGCAAAACTTGCCGAGTATGGTGCTAATGTATTTGTAGGTTTACAAGATGCTGAACATGTAAAAATTAGTTCTGCTGGATTTGAAATAAAAGACGATAGCACGGTATTGGGTAAGTTTGTTCCTGATGGAATCATTATTGGGGATTCGTCTAAAACACACATTTCAGCATCTACTTTAAGTGTTAATATTTTAACAAATGGTAAGGTATCGGCTTCCTTTGGAACAACCACCACTATTGGATCGACAGATAGCGCTCATACCTTTATTGACTCTGGTAGCTTTAGATTAAAAGATGGGAGTGATATACGATTACAGATGGATGCCAAGGGTATCCGAATGGGAAATCAATTCTCTGTAGACTCTTCGGGTGATGCTACATTTGCTGGAACCTTATCTGTCGGAAGTTTACCTACTGGCACGGTAACGGGTTCTGCTCAATTAGCTGCTGCGATTAGTGGTTCGTCAAATGATGTTTCTGCTTCATTAGCTACTCAAACAGCACAACAATTGGTAGATTCCGCTTCTGTTGCATCAGCTGTTCAAATAACTTCAACTGGATTAAATATTCTAAAAGCTGATGATGGAACTGAACTTGCTTCCTATGGTGCCACCACTACAATAGGAAGTACAAGTGGGGAACATATCTCAATCAGTAGTGATGCGTTTGAAATAAAGACCGATGCGAATACCACAGTATTATCAGCATCTTCTGCTGGATTGGAAATGCAAGGAACGGTAAGAGCAACTGCTGGAGAAATCGGTGGTTTTACATTGGACACTGGATCTTTTACTAAACTGGCCGATAGTGCTAACTTTACTGCTTCGATAAAAACAACAACTCCACAACATATTCGATTTGAAGCCAATGGTGGAACAATAACTTCTTTTGATGGTGTTGAAAAACAAGCTGGAGATAAGATTGCAAGAGCCATATCCCTACATAGTAGTCAAGCAAATGCATTTACAAATGGCAGTGGTGTTTTCTTTGATACTAAAGATCCATTTGGTCATAGTGGTGGTCCTTTTGTTCCGGAATACTTAGGAGTTAGAACTACACAAAAATATTCTGATGGTGATTACGCTCGTGTCATACATGGGGTGTATAATAATAATTTTTATGGAACTCAAGGTAACGGTTTTAACCAAAGTGTTGAGATAGCGGCATCATCCGGTTCCAGTGTAAATGCAGTACCAACTGGTATTTATGTGAACAATGGTGCCAATTATGGTAGCAGAAGATGGGTGATCTTACCAGGAAGAGATGCTGGTGAGAGTCAGATAAATACTGATCTTATTCATAATGCTAATCACACCATACTTAGTGGTTCTGCTCAATCAACGGGATCATTCGGTACATTGGGTAATTATGTCGTTCCCCATATACTTACTTTAAATTGTGATATTCAAACCACATCTCTGTCATATCTTCCAATTAAGGGAACTGATGATGTCACATCTTTAAACGGAGCGCGTGAATCCCATATGATGGTTTTACCATTTGATTGTAAATTTTCACATGCTTATGGTAGATTTGAAACCGATCCTGGTACGGGAACAAGAATACAAATATATTCAATTGACGATGGAACTGTAGGTACTACAACAGACCTAGGAAGGCTTGAATTTCCAGATGATATCACGGCTGATACTCCAATAAGAACTGATGCTGGCGTATGGGGTGGGGGTGGTTCATATGAATTCAGACCTGCTGGTACAACTTTAGTATTCGCATTTGATGGCCATAGCACTGCTCCTGATGATTCAATTTTTAGTGTAGTTCTAATGTTAGATCCGAGTAAGGGCCAATAATGGCAACTCTCGTAAAAACAGGAATCGGTGATGGACAAACATTAACTCCTATACACATAACGGAGTTATACGATGCTTTTACTGGTGATAAATTATTTGATAATTTAATTATCAATAATTCCATGAAAGTAACTCATGATGGGCGAGTTACCATAAGTAAACCTGGTGCTAGTAAGTCAGCACCATATCAACTTAATGTGGATGGGACATTACAAGCTGGTATTGGTATTTTTGATCAAATAATCGTAACTACTGCGCAATATGTAACTTCTTCTGTGTTGATCGTAACGGGTTCTAATTTCTTTGGTTCAACTGATACGGATTTACATACATTTACTGGTTCTTTATTGATAAGTGGTGGCATAGATCATTCAAGTAATTTTTTAAATAAAGTGACCATTGGTAGTAGTACGGCAGTTCTTAATCCCAATGTATTTGGGGTTGTTGGTGGATCTAAATTTACTGGACCTATAACGGGAAGTGATTTAGTTTTAAGTGAAACTGCTTCAGTTGGTCGATTAGTAGTTACTGGTGATGCTTTATTTGAGGGTGAGATAAACATTGGCGATGCAGCTACGGATAGTGTATCCTTTGGTGCTGAAATAAATTCACATTTAATACCAGATAATAGTCAATCATTTAATTTAGGTAGTTCAACAAAAAAATGGAATATAGTATATGGTGAAACTGCTTCTTTTTCATATATAGAATTTAATGGTAATAGTGTTATAAGTGGTTCAATGTCTTCAACTGGTTCGTTTGGTAGAGTTACGGTTGGTGATGACTTACATGTTCATGGAACTGCTTCAATTGGGTATATGGAGTTTAATGATTTTGTTTCTATACAAACTGCTTCAATTGATAATTTAAATATTAAAAATTTTAAGATAAATAATGTAACAGCATCGGAAGGTCAACTTATACAACAAAATCAAAGTGGAAGTACAATATTTGCTTATGCTGATAGAACTTCTGTTATAGGTAAAAATGTTGGTGGCTCTACCTTAAATGTTGGTACTCCTGTTAGTATTTTTAGTTATATAGGTAATAATACTTATGGGATAAGATCAGCAAGATCAGATGTTGAACAAAGACGACCTGCTATAGGTGTGATTACAAAACAACTTGCTCATGAAGAAACCGGATCAATAATACTTAGTGGTTTATTACGATCATATGAGTTAGATACTTCAGCATATTCTGCTGGAACAAAATTATATTTGGGTTCAAGTGCATTGACAAGTGGTAAACCAACCGCTGCTGGTCATTTAAGTCAGGTTGTTGGTGTTGTTTTGAGATCATCCGTTGTGAATGGTGAGATATTAATAGTAGCTGGTGGTGGTGGTGGAGCAACAGAAGTTTTAGATGTAGGTAATATATTCTTTGGTTCTGGTTCTACAACAGAAAATATTCACATTAGTGGTGCTTTAGATAGAACAACTGTAAATAATATAACTGGTGTGGGAACTGCTTCATTTGGTAGAGTAGAAGTAAGTGGAAATTCTAATTTTACAGGTGATGTAACTATAGGTGGAAATATAAACATAGGAGATGCTGATACCGATTCTTTAACTATAAGTGCTGATTTAAGTTCATCATTAATACCAGATGCTGATTCAATTTATGATTTGGGAAGTTCTACAAAATATTGGAGAAATCAATATGTAGATTCAATTACGGCAACTGGAAATATAAGTAGTTCAGCTATTTCAACAGGATCAATTGCTCATCAACATATTGCTAATAATTTAGGGATAGGAATTCTAAGCCCATTGGCAACAGTTCATATAAGTGCTTCCGATGGTTTGATAATACCAGTTGGAAATACATCCCAAAGAAGTTCTAATGCCATAAAAGGTGAAATACGATTTAACGATCAACTTCAAACTTATGAGGGGTATGATGGTTCTAATTGGGGTTCATTAGGTGGTATGAATGATGTTGATCAAGATACAAAAATACTTGCTGAAACATCCGCTGGTTCTGATAATGACGAATTACAATTCTATACTGCTGGTTCGGAGAGATTGAGAATATATGCTGATGGGCATATAAGTGCAAGTGGGGATATAACAGGTAGTGGTAATCTTAAAATAATAGGAAATATATCTAGTTCTACTATGACTGTTAGTTCTACTTTAACATCTTCAACTGCTATTACTACTAATAATATTACAAATGGATATCCAACCTCTAATAAATGGCAAGATAATTTAGTGGGTAGTTATTTTAATAATTTTGATCATTCAACTCATGTATCAGAAATTCTTAGATTTATGGCTGGTGTGATAAGTCATTCTATAGATACTTCTGCACCTACGGCAAATTTAAAATATTGGGATACGGTTTCTACGACACATACACAGGGTTCAACTACATCAAAGAGTAGTTTATTAAATGGTGTATTAGGTTCAAGTTATGAAAATGCTAGATTAAGTAATAGTTGGACAGGATCGGCATATATAGATTTAAGTGAAACTGGTTCTTATAGAGCAGTTCAAGATTATTTAGAATTAAAAGGGTGGGTGCAATCAAGTGATAGAGGAACGAATGATAATGATGTAGGAACTAATCCTTTTCATGGGAGTTATGCTTCAAGAATACCATCTACAATACAAACAAATGCTAGTTTTGATACATTATCACATACGGTTACTGCAAATGCTGGTGGTTCAAGTGCTATTTATAGTAACTCAAATTATTTTGGTTTAGGAACTTTGACGAGTGGTGGAGCTACTGCATATTCAGTTAGGGTTTTAGCCTCACAATCATTTAGTGATAATTATGCTGATTCCACACCTGATAAGAATTCTACATTTCACACATCATCTCTTAGAGATTATACACAGAGTTCTTTTGGAACATCTAATGGATTGATTTTAGCTAAAATAAATACTGCTCAACCTGCTGTTATACCAGCTGCTTTTCAAGATGGTGATTTTAATAGTGTATCAGGACCTCTTAGTGGAAGATTTCATCACACTGGTTCACAAGTTCAAAATACTATTTCTGCCAGTGGATATTATCAGATGCAAGATATTAAAGTTGGATTGAAATCTGGATCACAAAGTGATTTTATATACAAAGATGGTTCGAATTCAACAAATCGTTTTTATCTATATGCTGGAAGTTTACCAACTGATATAACAGATGGAGCTCCTACTGTAGTGGTATCTGGAAGTTTAAAAAGAACAGGATTTTCAGCAACATCAAGATCGTTAAGTGGAGCCCCTTATTTATTGACAACTAAAATTAATTATGATTATTACTCTGAGGTTAGTAAGAGTTTTGATCCTGCTTTTGCATATGCCACAACTATTTTACAAAACACAACACCGACAGATACTTGGGAAAATATTGGTTCATCAACATTGAGCACATCAACTGTAACGATGGATTCAAATGGTGTGGTAACATCTATAACAAGTGGGTTAAAACGAGGTGTATTTAGTCTTGATAAACAAGTTCAAAGGTCTGATAATGATATACCACATATTCATGATTTAGCTGTTTGTTCTTCATCTCTATCTATGTCATTGGATTCAAGTCATAATAATATAGTATCTGCTCGATCCTCACAAGAAAGTTTAAATTATACACTAGCATTAAGAGCAACTGGTAAGAATTGGAAAAATAGTTCTGTAACTTCTACTTCACCCACACAAAACTTTTACGATGCTTCTTTATTTGGTCAACCGAGTGTAAGTGGTTCGATGGCTATTTACAGTTATGCTCAAGGGTATGATTCCAATACATTGGCTGATACTACAGAAACATTTACGGGTGAGGATTTTAGAATAGAATTAGAAGATAAAGTTCAGCAGTTTAATGGTGATTACTTTACAACTGATTCTTATACTATGGGTAATATAGGTAATTATGATTTACAAGTCAAACCAGGTTACTTAGTAGATCCAGGTGGAACAAGAGGATATTGGTTTCCAACAAATTTTGGTAGTGGTACTTACAAATATTATATAAGAAGATTTCAAAAAAGTACAAGTGGTACAAAGACATCAATGACGATAAATCTTGGTTCATCATTGGTGGCTTGGAACTCAACATCAAATGGTGTGGCTTGTGCTATTCTATTTGAAAGTTCTGGTAACGGAAGTGGTAATAATAGTTCATTGGGAACTGCTAGAATTTATGATCCTACTGCTACAACAAGTAATGTAATTGAACAGAATATTTCAAATGATAATCACAAGAATCCATTCAGTACGGCAATAGATTTATATGGAAATACTGGTGGTGAGGTATCATCAACAACTTATACCATTCCAATAAGAAATGCTGATGGAATGTATCTTGATGATAGTGATAATGAGTTATATGTATTAGTGAGATACAAAGGGGATCCCACGCCAATAACGAGTATAACGCTGAGCTATAGTTAATGTCAATAGATAAAGAAAAAAAATCGAATCGGTTATTAGCCTCTCGTAGATACACTCACGATTCATTTACAGATTCTCAAGAATCATTCACAAATGTGTTGGATTTACAAGCATCAGAAATCTATACACAAGCTCATAAAATTCCATCAAGTGGATTACCTTATAGTGGTAGTTCTCAAATAGGCTCTTACTACACCGATGGTGAAGATAATATATTAAGATATTGGTGGAGACATAAATTAACAAAATCAAATCTTAATAATGAGGTTTGGTTCTTTTTAAATCCAACAGGTTCTTCAAGTGGAATTGGTGCTCAGTTAATAGATTCAAATCAACAGACAAGTTTTATATCCCCTAAGTATTCTGTATCATCATTAACAAATGCCACAACCGAAGATTCTACACCAGGATATTTAGCAAAAGTATTTGTATCAACTGCTACGGTATCAGGATCAGTTTCAGATAGTGATGTAGTTTCGGTAAATAATTATACTTTTGATTATAAAACAGGTGTAGTTCAGTTTACAAACTCATCTGTAGATCCATCGGATTCTCAATATGTTTATATGTCTGTTTATCAATATGTTGGAAAAACTTTACAAGAGGGGATTGAACTTAGTGGAAATATATCAGGATCGGCAACTTCAACTGGATCATTTGGTAGAGTAGAAGTCGCTGGTGATTCTAGTTTTACAGGTAATGTTACAATTGGGGGTAACATACAAATCGGAGATGCCGATTCTGATTCTTTAACTATTTCTGCGGATTTAACTTCTAACTTAATTCCAAATGCTGACTCTACATATGATTTGGGAAGTTCTACAAAATATTGGAGAAATCAATATGTAGATTCAATTACGGCAACTGGAAATATAAGTAGTTCAGCTATTTCAACAGGATCAATTGGTCATCAATATATTGCTAATAATCTTGGAGTTGGTATAGAAAGTCCATTAGCAACGGTTCATATAAGTGCTTCTGATGGTCTGATAATTCCTGTTGGTGATACATCTCAAAGAAGTTCTAATGCTATAAAAGGTGAGATAAGGTTTAATGCTGAAATTCAATCCTATGAAGGTTATGATGGTTCTAATTGGGGAACACTTGGGGGAATGAATGATGTTGACCAAGACACAAAGATTACTGCTGAAAACTCTGCTGGTGCTGATAATGATGAGTTAAAGTTTTTTACTGCTGGTGCAGAAAGGTTAAGAATAACTGCTGATGGACATATAAGTGCAAGTGGAAATATTACTGCTAGTGGTAATCTTGAAATTCGTGGAAACATAAGTGGTTCATCAACTTCAACTGGATCCTTTGGATATGTTACTGTTGCTGGACTAAGTAATCCAAATTTAATTGAATTTTCATCATCTTTATCGGAGAGAATAACTAGTGATAGTTCAAGTTTATCATCAAGAATAGACACGGAAAGTGGTAGTTTTGCTCTTAGAATAACTCAGGCAACTGCTAGTATAAGAGAAATTACTCAAAGTATTGTTGAGTTAAAATCAGATAGTGGATCATTTAGTACAAGAGTGACTAATTTAAAAGCTGATAGTGGAAGTTTTTCTACAAGAATAACTGCTGATAGTTCTAGTTTTTCTTCAAGAATGGATACTGAGAGTGGTAGTTTTGCTCTTAGAATGACTCAAGCAACCGCCAGTATTGCTCAAATAACTCAGAGTATTGTGGAGTTAAAACAAGATTCGGCAAGTTTTTCAAATAGAGCTACAGAATCAACAGCAAGTATATTTGCCCTAAAAGAAGATTCGGCAAGTTTTTCAACAAGAACAACTTTTTTAGAAGGTAGTGGTCAAATACAATCATTGGGTACAACCAATAATGTATTATTTAGTAGTATAACTGCAAGTGATGATGTAAAATTTCAAGGTGATTTAACAGTAGATGGTAAAGTAACTGCTCAAGAATTTCATACGGAAATCGTATCATCATCAATTATTTTTACAAGTGGTAGCACAAAATTTGGTGATTCTATAGATGATGATCATTTGTTTACAGGATCTCTTTTCATTAGTGGTAATTTAACTGCTGTAAATTTGGTTGCTGATAGTGGTTCATTTTCTACAAGAATAACACAGGATAGTTCAAGTTTTTCCGAAAGAATAACTGCTGATAGTTCTAGTTTTTCTTCAAGAATGGATACTGAGAGTGGTAGTTTTGCTCTTAGAATGACTCAAGCAACCGCCAGTATTGCTCAAATAACTCAGAGTATTGTTGAATTAAAAGAAGATTCGGGTAGTTTTTCACTACGGATGACTCAAGCAACTGCAAGTATTGCTCAAATAACACAAAGTATTGTTGAATTAAAATCTGATAGTGGTAGTTTTTCATTGAGAGGAACAAATCTTGAAACCACATCAAGTGCTTTAATAAATAATTTTGATCAAGTTCAAAGTTTGGGAAAGACAGATAATGTCCTTTTCAGTAGTATAACTGCAAGTGATGATGTAAGATTTCAATCTAATTTAGTCGTAGATGGTAAAGTTACTGCTCAAGAATTTCATACAGAGGTGGTTTCGTCATCAATTATATTCACAAGTGGTTCAACGATATTTGGTGATACCTCTGATGATAAACATGAATTCACAGGTTCACTTTCTGTAAGTAATACTACTGAATTAGCTGGTAATGTATTAATGCAAAGTGAATTGAATTTGTTGGGTAGTATAACGGCAAGTGGAAATATAAGTGCCAGTGGAAATTTATCTCTTACTGGTAATGTAGATGTGGATGGTACGAGTAATTTTGCTGGTAATGTTGTAACTCAAAACAATTTATTCGTACAAGGTAATTTTACGGCAAGTGGTGATTTTACAATAGATGGAACTGGTTCTTTTGGTCAAATTAGATTGGGTAATAGACATTTAAGCCAAGTATTTACACAAGATGTTAAAGGTGTTTTTGAATTAGATGCAGATGGTGCGGTTCAACCTTTAGAAAATTTGTCTGGACTTGACTTTATAATGGATCCTGATTGGGAAGTGGATGAGAATAATGATATCATTCCAAGACCAAAAAGACTATGGGGATATATAGATGGTGATCAAGTTGAATGATAAACCATACTTATTTATAATCTTAGATATTTATCTATATACCATCAATGTAATTAATATAGGATATCATGGCAACTAGAAATATTGTACCAAGAGGAGCTGGCGAAGGTCAATTAGGAACTATAGCAAAACCGTGGGATAAGGTTAATGCTATTACGGGTTCATTTGTTGATTATAGTGGGAGTATAGCTGGTCAAAATTTAACCCTAGTAAGTGGTTCTGTATCATCTACTGGTTCATTTGGTCGTTTAGAAGTAGCTGGTAATTCAAGTTTTACTGGTAATGTAACAATAGGTGGAAATATAAATATCGGTGATGCTGATACCGATTCTTTAGTTATTAGTGCTGATTTAAGTTCTTCATTAATACCAAATGATGATTCAACTTACGATTTAGGTACAGGTGCTAAAAATTGGAGAAGGGGATATGTAGAAAAATTAGAAGTTACAAATATAACTGCTTCAGGTAATATTGATTTTAACGGTGATTTAGATGTAGATGGAACTACGGATTTAGATGCAACCAATGTTTCTTTAACATTGGATGTGGATGGGGCAACCACATTAGATCAAGTAACAATTAATACCACAGATGGTGAGTTTAAAGTTGAAGGTAGCAATCAAGTTAATATCGATTCTAATATTGATATTGATAATGCAACAACTGCCATTGATACCACAACATCAACTATAATAACATCACCGATAATAAATTTGGTTGGTGATGTAACTGGTAGTGCTAATTTAGAAATAGCTGGAAACATAAGTGGTTCTGTCACATCAACTGGATCATTCGGAAGAATATTTGCCGCTGGAGATATCTACGCTACAGGTGAGGTTTCGGCTGATAGTTTTGTATCAAGGGACGGAAGTGAAACCATATCCTTTCAAGATGATGTAGCATTTGGTGCTGATGATAGTATAACTTCTATACAGAATATTACTGCTACTGGAAATATAAGTAGTTCAATAACTTCAACTGGTTCATTTGGTTATGTAACTGTTGCTGGATTGAGTAATCCAAATTTAATTGACTTTTCATCATCATTATCTACAAGAATTACAAACGATAGTTCAAGTTTTTCGACAAGAATAACTGCTGACAGTTCAAGTTTTTCGACAAGAATAACTGCTGACAGTTCAAGTTTTTCAAGTAGAACCACATTTTTAGAAGGTGCTGGAGAAATACAATCTTTGGGTACAATCAATAATGTGCTTTTTGCTAATATAACTGCTAGTGGTGATGTAATAGTTCAAGGTAAGTTAACTGCTCAAGAAATACATACAGAGATAGAGAGTGCTTCAGTTATCTTTACAAGTGGTTCAACACTATTCGGTAATACATCAGATGATTTACATAGATTTACAGGATCAGTTAGTGTTACAGAGAATGTAAGTTTACAGAGTAATATAATTATAAGTGGTAATATAACTGCTTCAAATAACATTAGTGCAAGTGGAGACATTTTAGCTGATGGTAGAATTTTTGAAAAGGGTACATCGGTAATAGACCATGCAACGGCTATGTCGATAGTTTTCGGAGGATAATATGGCAAATACTTTTAAGAGTGCTGTTACGGGATCATCAAATTTGATAGGTTCTTTTTATACATGTCCAGTGGCTACAACTGCTGTTGTACACGCTGTATATTTAAGTAATGTGGATGGTACAAAAGATCAAACAATAAATTTAAGTGTGAGTGGGAGTGCATTTTTCAACGATAGGAAATACATACTTAAAACCGTAGATGTTCCAGCCGATTCAACCGTGGTTATAGAAAAACCAATTAACTTAGGGGCTGGAGATAAATTAGAAGCACAGGCATCACAAACCTCATCAATAGATGTTTTTGCAAGTATATTAGAGATCACATAATATGTCAGATTTAAAATACATCGGTAAAAATATTTTAAATCATGATCTTATCCTTAAAAAAGGACATGTAAGTGGTTCAGCTGCTTCAACTGGTTCCTTTGGTAGACTTGAAGCATCTGTAATAGGTGGAAATAGCCCAATACGGATTGAATCAGATAGTTTTATAGTGTCAAACGATGGAACTGTTAGTGGTTCAGCAACCTCAACCGGTTCATTTGGTGCAATTCGATCTGCTGGATTACCACTTCATGTGGGTTCTGGTAATGTCGGTATTGGGTTAACAAATCCAGAAGATTATTATAATTCTCCATTGGTAACACATCAAGCTTCTGTTAATTATTTGACAATTGCTACAAACACAAATGGAATATCATCTATACTGATGGCAGATGGTACAAGTGGTGATCAAGCATATAGAGGTCAATTAGAATATAAACATGATGGGGATGAGTGGAGATTTCATGCCGCCAATACTCATATAATGACATTGAAGGATGGTAATGTCGGCATCGGAGAAACCACTCCAGATCAAAAATTATCCATAACGGGAAATATTAAGGTAAATGGAAATATAACCGGTTCAGGAATAAGAATTGGTGGAGGTTCTTCAAAATTTTCACTAACAGACTCCACACCAAATGGAACTGCAAATGCCGTATTCGGTGATGCACAATTTGGTTCAACCAGCACAACAAATACAGGTATTACATTATTTGGAACTGGTCAGGTAGGAATTGCATTTGGGGATGCGGGTTTAGATCGTTCAGGACAATTTAGATACCAACACAGTACAGATAAATTTGAAATTATAACTGATAATGCTGAAAGAGCAACGATAGATAGTAGTGGGATTAATGTAACTGGCAACATAACTGCAAGTGGTAATATTTTAGCAAACGGAAACATTGTCGGTGATGGTGATACAACTATATCAGGAATCAATACAATAACTACAGGTGGAAACATAAGTGGTTCAGCAACTTCAACTGGTTCGTTTGGTCGAATATTTGCCGCTGGAGATATCTATGCCACGGGTGAAGTCTCAGCTGATAGTTTTGTATCAAGAGATGG
>ERZ1046740.1356-NODE-1356-length-17383-cov-6.917763_pt1 | contig 17383 bp, 5 predicted proteins | sample MGYA00383093_ERZ1046740 | MGnify/ENA primary metagenome ERZ1046740 (study PRJEB29581, sample SAMEA5548363) | metagenome | biome: marine; feature: coastal; material: water | depth 25 m | study: Short-term variability in the microbial, nano- and picoplankton... | reverse complement strand
CCTTTAGTCGTCATATGTTAATATCTCTTCTACACTTCTTGCTGTTACTATTTTTCGTTGCTCTGCTAGAGCTCTATTTTGTTCTTGAACGTAAGTATCTAATATTAATGTCATAAAAGTTTTAACTTCTACTTCAATTGGATTGTTATTTCTGTCATCTATAACAGCGTTTTCATAACCTTTACGTTCGAGTAAATCTAGTAAGTTTAGTAATGTAGGATTGATATTAAACATACCACCTTTATAACCAATAGTAAGTCTCTCATCTTTGAGTTCTTTTAATAGTTGTAATTGGTTATTTTGTACTTGTCGGTAATTTGCTTTTTTGAATAATTCTGTAGTTTCTTTGTTCATTGAGATTTCCTAGATAAAAAAAATAGCGAGTAGTTTTTAACACATACTCGCTATTATAACACTTTAGGACTAAGGTGTCAAGTATTTTTTTAAAATGCGTCTGCGGTAGCCCAGTTTGGATTAGCAGGAGTATACTGGCTTGACTTTCTTATGGCGAAAGTTGCTTTAGTTCCTGATTCAACCGTATCAACTGTACTTGGTGATACAGATGTGTGTTGGTCTGCTAATGTAATTTGGAAAGTAACTACTCCAGCACCATCATGTTTTACTTGTACTAATACATCGTTGGCCGCGTAAGCGCCTGAACCAATGTTAGTTCCTTCAAAAACTGTTTGATAAGATGTAGTTAAATCGTGAAAGCCAATTGTAGTACTAGGTGTTCCAGCGTTACCAGTTCTTGTTGTTCCTGTGTAACCCATCTTCATTGTGCCTATTGATGTGTCAAAAATTGTGTTCCAGTTAGTGGACTGTGTAGTTGTTGCTGTTGGTTGGTCTAAAGTACAATGAAGTTCGCCGCCAGTGTTAAAAAATTGTTTGGCTAGCACTAATGAACCAAATGTACATGTTACATCTGAGTTAATAGTTGCTGGTGTTGATCCTTCTCCACCCCAAGCACTACCTCTTGCTGAAGTATGCTGTGCCGCTACAGTTGTTTGTTGTGCCGCGTCTACGTTTTGATAGTTAGTATCTACGTCTGTAACTGCTCCACTTAAATTGTATGAGTAAGATGCTCCGCCAATTGTTTGTGACCCGTCAAAAGCGTGTATTGTGTCTGAACTCGCAGGATAGCCAGTGTTACTGCCTCCTGGTAAAGTTACTGATGTTCCTTGGTGTGCCGCCGCTTTGTTAACCGCATCTAATAATGCTGTCCAATGCGCCGCCGTTATTTCGTCTGTCTGTGCCACCGTACTTAGTGTGGACTGTTGATAACCTTTAGAGCCTGAACCTGCTCCTATTACGCCATTAACTGTAGCCACAAAAGAATTATAATCAGCGGCAGTAATTGTATTACCTGTTGAGTATGCCATAATTTTTTCCTTTTAGTCCTTTTATGTTATATTAATTAATTATCACAAATGCTTCGATTTGGCCGACTTCATGACTATTTTTGTCTTGAAGTGCTCTACCTATACAATTGAAATATGTTGCTTCGCCCTTTGACGCGGCTCTTGCCATACCATTACCGGCACTTACAAGTCGATCACCTTTTCTAACTGTTCCTGTTACTTTAACTGGAACCCTTCCGCTTACTGCTACAGCAGGATGACTGGCGTTGTCACCTGCTTTAGAATTCATTAAGTACGCTGGTGCTGTTGAAACAACTCCAAATACTTTATCACATAATTCTTCGTTTACTTTTGTAATCTCTTTAGCACCACCTAACGCTACTATAGTACCAGGTGCTACTGGGCTGTCAATAGCAAATCTCTCTGCCAAGTCAGCGTATTGTGCCGAAGTACTTTGTCCTTCGAACGTAGTAGCAAATACTTGATTAAACTTTTTAGCAGTACTACCTAAATCTCTAGTGTTGTTGTTGTCAGGTAACAAGTCACCTTGTAAACTAGCACTACCATCTCTTAATAATGTTGTACCACTTGATGAAAGTTGGTTATCAACATATTGTTTTGTCGCAACACCTAGTGCTACTGTAGGATCACCTGCTAGTACTATTCTTGATGTAGCACCGTCTACTGTTAATGCTGTAGTTGGTGAACCACCATCGTTAACTGTTACAATAATATCACCATCTGATGTGTTATTTGCTAATGTAACGTTACTACCTGCGACGCTTACTCTGTAGTCATCGTCAGCACCAACATAAAAACCAGTATCATTTTGTACTTTAAGTGTGCCTGTTGTTGTTTCGTTTGAGTTACTAGTTAAATAATTTGTTGCCGCTACACCGCCTAACTGATCTGAATTTTCTGCTGTACCATTAAATTTTGCCGCCGCAAGTGTGGAGTTAACTGTGTAACCTTGTTTAATTGTAGCAAAACCTGATATAGAACTGTTTGGTGTGAATGTAGCATCTTTAGATAGTATAGCAACTGTTGTATCGTTGACCCACATTTTAACAACAACGTGTGCTCCTGCTGATGTATCTGTAATTGATGCAACTTCAGGTCCTGATTGTCCAGCACCCGATGTAGTAAGTGGACCAATTGTTGTCCAGCCACTACCATTATAAACCTTTAATTGGTTATTAGTTGTATGCCAAAATAAGTCACCTACAACACCACTCGACGGATCTGAAGAGTCTGATGTAGAACTTGAAACTGTTTTAAAAGCAGATCCAGTGTATACTTTAAGTAAACTGTTGGAACTGTCCCACCATAACTGGCCAGCAAGTGGCGCCGATGGTGCTGATGTGTTTGAGAAATTCTCTAATAATTTTACGAAGTTTTCGTTTAGTAATTCGCCGTAACCACTATAGTTTTTACCGATAAATTTGATATCAGTAGAACTATCTATTGTTCCGTCGCTTACGGTTGCTAAAACGCCTCCGTTTGTTTTGTTAACTGTATATGCCATTCATGTTCTCCACTAACATTATTTATATATTTATCGTTTAATTCACACTTGACAGATTAGTTAAAGTTTGAATTCTTACTGTATATTCAATCTCAATTAAGCGATTTAAGGACTTTTGTACAGGGTGAAACACAACATGGGTTAATAGTTTACCCGTATTCACTGATCCTGCCCAACTTTTAAGTCCTAGTTCGTCAAATACATAAGTTCCGTCAAAATTGTTTGTATTATCAAAAGCAGATTGCCCACTTGGCTCACCGTAATCTAGCAAACAACTCACTACGATATCTGTATAAACAGTACCCTCAACATGAGATGTAGTTATTTTATTACGAGCCGAGTCGGTATTTAATGCTGATAAGTCATCAACTACTTTATAATATGTTTGGTTATACAAACTACTATTAGTACCACTACTATTAGCAGGCTTGTATGTAATTACTCCAGTAGGATCAACACTAGTTCCACCGTTTCCTAATGCTATTTCATGAACAAAGCCTGTTGTTTTATTAGCAATAGATAACGCTAATGCTTCACTCATATTTTCATAGTGAATAGCATTACGTTTATTAACAAATTCTTCACCAGTTTGCGGGTCAAATATTCTAATATGACCTTCCACGTTTACATTTCCTGTATCGTCTGGTTTATTTTTTGAATTTTCTTTAGTGTTATTTTTCATATCTTTATCTTTTTCTGCTTTATTCATATATTTAGCTCTTTGTGTAAGTTGGTTCTTCAAGTAAGAAACTTGCTTGTACTGTGGTTGAATTTTGTAACCCTAATCCGTTACTAGCATTACTTCCTGATGTATTATACCATGTTTTTTCATGTGCCGACGGTATCTCTTGTCTACTACTAATGTCTATAACAAGACTATTAGTTGGGTGACTAGCCGGTATATGTGTACCACTGGTTCCTCGTCTCAACCTTTTAATTTTATTGTTTGTATTATCTATTTCTAAATATTCAATTCGTTCACTGCCAATCCAAATAATACCTGAAATATTAGCATTCGCATCAGGCACAGTTAGTTGAGATACTTTATTTAATGTTATTTCTGTGTCTGCCGATAAAATTTGTGCTGTTGTTATTGCTGTATGTCTATTAGATAATCTATAGTAATGATTTTTATCAAACAAGTCTTTAAAGATTTTAAATCCTATTGCTGGTCTAATAATTTCTTCTGTAAATTGTGTAACCATAGTAATGTCTGACGCTTGTAGAGAATCAGCAAATGCTATTTTATTCCCTACAAGTTTGTAATCTTGATTTGGAATCATTTTAACACCATTCTTAGTAACCCATAAGTAGGACATATTAGATGGTGTCTTAAATATATTAAACTCTGCTATGTTAACAACACTCGCTGTAACGGCATCAAATGCCACTGATTCAAATCCTCTAACATCAAAACCAATTTCTGTTGTGATAGCATTGCTTGATCCACCTTTAAATGTTTCAGTTGTCATTTTTAAATTATTATGATTATTAAATGTTGTTACAACAACTTTAGCACCAGGATTAAATGTTCCACCTGTAATGTTTAATGTAGTAGCATTACTTAAATTATAATCAGCACCAGCAGTAACTTCAACATCAATTTTTGAATTTGCTGGCGGAGCCGAGTCTAATCGAACTGCTTTTATTCCAGCACTAGATCCTGTAACAATAGTATATGCTGTTGTTTGTACACCGTTAATATAAACTTTTGTACCTGACTTTGATAATGTAGCATGGTTAATGTCCGCTGATGTAGTTATGTCGTACGTTGCTGAACTACTATCATTTGTTAGATATGTAAACACCGGTGGACGTAACCTAACTCCGTTAAGTTCAACAATAATTTTATCTGTTCTTGCTAAGTCAGTATCAGAGCCATCTGTTAATGTAAATGTTTTAGCACCCGACGTCCAAGTAAACTTGTCTACTGTTATTTGACTATATGTTCTTGTAGCACTTGAAACCACATCAAAGAACATAAATCTAACATTATCTCCAACTCCTAATGCTGATGATGGTGTCCATAATGTGCTATTACCAGACGCTGTTAGAGTGCCTGTTGTATTAGGAACACCGTTCACTGTAATAAAGTATTGTTTATTTGTTATTAGTGAATATTTTATTGGTAAACGAACATTAGAAGTACTAGCATATGCTGTAAATTCATAATCAAGTAATACCGAGTCGCCTGTGTTACCAAAACTTGTTAACTCAATCACTTCACCTGCCGCAGGTGCTGTTGTAAACGTGACCGTTTTTAATGTCCAGTCAATTGTATAATCAGTACTGGCTTTTCTACCGCCTAATTTTGACCAAACAATAACTTCTTGATCTGTTCCTATTTTGTCGTCGCCAAATTTAAATACTTTGTTTGTGCCATCACCTTTATAGTTAATAGCATAGATAGGAAATCCTAATGCTCCGTCTCCATCTGTATCTGTGCTCGGCGCTGTTAGTACATTAATACTTAAACTATCAAATACTCTACCTGGTACAAACTCTTCTGGAGCATGAGAACTATAAGCATCAACAAATTTACTACTACCGTCAACAATAATATCTTCTGGTCTCAATCCTAGTTGTGTATCATTAAATTTACTTTCTAAATCTAAATCTAAATTTCTAGAACTTAAGACAAATCTGCCGTCACTGTCGACATCATAATTGTCAAATGCCTTACTATCAAATTTGGATTTATCATATCCTGGCTCAGCCGCAAATAGTGGGCCTTGTACTTTTGTTCCTGGGTAAGTAATACCTTTGAATATTGTTCCTAAGTCTACAGCATCATTCCCTGATTCTGGATTGTAGTATGCCATAGTTCTATCCATAGCATTATCAAATGTAGCATCTAGTTTAACTGTTAACTTATCACTGTCAAAAGATGCTCCAGATGTGAAGTTTTCATTAACTGTGTATGCTTCGTTATTATATTGAATAATATCGCTAGTTGTGTAGGCAGTATTTTTTGCCCATGTTTTAACATTAGAACTAAATTTAATTCTATCAAATTTTAATGTTTCTTTTATTTTTCTAGTCTTATTATTTCCAAGTACAGGATGTATGATAGCATCAATTGTAGGACTACCGCCAGATACTGTTACTATCGGAGGAGCAGTATAACCGCTACCGTTGTTAGTCATTGTTACTACATCTATATGATTGTCTTTTATTGTACAAGTTGCTGTAGCAGTAACGCCGCCTGCTTCTTCTGGTGCTGAGAATGTTAATATAGGTGCTGTTTGGTACCCTACTCCCCAACGTGACAGTCGAACGCTATCAACTGAATATGTATAGTTTTCTCTCCACATTTTATAAGCATTACTATTTTCTATTGTATTGCTATCGTGACTTTTTTCTTTATTTGGCGATCTAAATGTCTTAGTAATTTGATCATACGTTGAAGGTAGATCAAAGTCTGAAATATCGCCGTCATATGTTTCTTGTTTGGTATAACCTAACACATATTCTCTAATCTTTGTGTGGTAAGGTTTTACTTCGTTAATATAATTTTTAACAAATTCTTGGTTATCTCTTTGATACGTAGGAAACTGGTCTAGTGCTCTTAAGTTGTGCTTAACCTGAACAAAACTTGTTTTAAAAATCCAATCAACATAGTTTTGTTCTTGAAGTACAAACTTTAATAGTACAAACATTAATTTGTTATGTTCGTTTTGTAAATCGTTAATGAGAATTTGATTTTTAATAGAGTCGATAATATTTCTAGTTTCTATTTGAGGCTCAGTATCCATTAAGTTAAAGTCGTATCCGTCAGTGTCAAAGCCGTAATTAGTTTTAACATAATCATACAAATCATCACCAAACTTTAAAGTACCATTCTTTTGTCCTATAAGAGTATGCTTGCCATCTTCTTTAACATATAGATCCCAACTAGAACCAGTTGTAATTTTAATAATACTTTTATCTGCTATTATACTTTCATTTTCGTATACTTTATTAAAGTCAGTATAACGATAATCAACGTTAGTATCTACAGTATAACCTGGTTCATACCAGTCTGTGTAACTCCAAAACTTTTTAGTATCATAACTTTGTGTTCTAGTTCTTAACCATGTGTCGTCGGTTTGTAAAGAGTGTATACTCCACCTGCCGCCTACTTCTGAATCTGTTTCAACTAATACATTGTAACCTGTATCTTTAATTGCTACATTAACGTAAGTTAATTCTGTTAAATTTAAAACTTTCTCGTCATATTTGTTTGAGGTAGATAGAGGTAATGGCTCTTCTTCGTTCAACAGGCTAAAGTCTAAATTGTCTACTATGTTATACTTTTTAATAACATTATTCACATATGTTAGGTATTCTTTTAAAGCAAGATATCTGTTCATAAACACACCTTGCCTTGGTCTTATATTAATACCATATTTGTCACCAGCACTAAGATTAATATCAGGTACTATGTTGCCAGACTTATCTGCTCCTGCTAAACTGTCTTTAATTTTATTAAACAAATGGTCTGGTATTTCAAGTGATGTGCTACCTTCGGGTATTAATTCCCATTCTGTGTGTAGTATTTTATCGTTTGGTTTTTTATCGTACTCTATTGCTAATACTGTATTAGTTGCTTCTAAATATCTTGATACATTAACTAGTGCTAATTGGTTTTTTCCAGCAAACTGTACAAATCCTCCGCCGTTTAATGTAGGGTCTTCAATAAGTTTTACAATACCTTGAGTACTTAATGTTTTGTTAATATTGATTTCAGTTATACCTTCCGCCCAAAAATAATATTTTGTTTCTAAGTTATTAGTAGTGGTATTAAGTTTTTCAATTTGTACATAAGCATCGTTGCCATATTTCGCAACTCCAGGAGTATAATTAATTGGAGGAACAGGCGATTCAACCCACTCATAAATTCCTATTTTACTTCCAGGAAATAATCCTCCCCAAAATAAAGACTTATAATCCACGTCACCTTGCTCGTAATTAATAAATTTAAGTTCACTTAAATCCCACCAAATTTTTCCAACAAATGACTCATTAATCCAAGGAGTATCGCCTTTGTTAACGGCCCTAGTTCCAGTACTGTAATTGTAAACAGCAGGATCCCATGCTGTTTTATAATCAATATTTTGTTCTGCTTCGCCTAGTATTTTTCCTTTAATAGGATCAATATAATCTAAGTATGTTAAAATATTGTTTGTACTTTTATTATATAAAAATGCTTTGTTAATTCTATCAACGTCAACTAGTGGTTCTTCTCTTTCGTCAATGCTAAACAACTCGCCTGACTTTTTATATCTTATAACTTTACCTGTATTTTGTGTAGTACCGTCATCTTCCCACGGTGCTCCAACAAATACACTATCATTAGTAATCGCTATACTAGAGCCAAATTTATCATTAATAGACAAATTGTTTGTGTACAAACTATCTGCTTCGACCCAAGTCTTTCCTAATTTTTGGAATACATGAGTTGAGCCTGTGTAATATGTTTGGACAGTAAATCTAGTACCACTGCCGTCAAATAATGTTTTTTTGCTATCCATTGTAGTGTAAGCACGACTTGAACCGCTAGGGCAACCTACAACTAACAAGTCATTACTTCTACCAACTTCAATAACTTCACCAAACTTATGACCACTCGCAATTTCTTGATTTAGTGTAATGTCTGTTGGTGTAGTAAATGGCTTTAATCCGATGTCTTTATATATAGTGCCTGTTACTCCCGGAGTAATATCAATAGAATTCAATACTCCTGAACTATGGCTAACACTTAAAATTTGATCAGGACTAACACCTGTAACTGTTGATGTAATGCCTGGTATGTTAGCATCATTAATATCTTTTGATATCGACTCAATAGTAGTTCCTGATGCTGTAACTTTATACCCGTTTATATAAAAACTTTCACCTGTATTGTATGATGTAAAGCCTTCTTGTTCTGAAGATAAAACTAGTTTACCTGCACTTATATTTTGATTTCTTTCAAATACTTGTATTAACCCTGAATTTTCTATAACACCGTCTGCTTCGGGAACACCAACATAAATTGTTTGTGCTGTTTCGTCTATTGCTATCGCTGACGATCCAAATTGTCCGTTTTCTTGTCTACCATTGCCACTTGGTATAATTGTTTGTAATGGTAACCATTCGTTTGTCCATATCGCTATTTCGTCATTATGTAGTGGCGCTGATGTAAACGTAACTGTGTTACCAGATACTGTCCATAATATAGAACTATCGTCGTTCACTCTTCGAACCGGATCACCGTTTTGATAAACTATAATACCTGTTAGATCTGACACATCAAGACTAAATGCTTTAGTTGTACCATCACCTGTGAAAACTTGCCAGTGTCTTGTTTTAATTTCGGCGGCACCCATGTTTGTTACACTAACATCACCTACAGTTGTTGTATTAGGAGCGCCAATAACTAAATGTCTACCGTTACTATCTAAACTAATGCTAGTCCCGTAGTCAGCAGTTGCGCCTGTAAATGTTTCTGAAAGTCTCCAACCGCCTAAGTATGCTATACTAATTGCCGCGGTATTTGCAGGAGCAGTAGTAAATGTAATTGTTCTGGTGGCCGGATTATATGAAAAATCTCTAGTAGCCATTAACTCAGTTGAATTTATACGAATGTATAATTCTGACGATGAGTTTATTTTAGCCCACCAACTGTCTAAGACAAATTGTGTTTGACTACCGTTACCAGTAGTACTATAAGTACTTTCTCCTGTGCTTGATTCTATTAACATTCTGTTATATAAAAATACTTTTTTATCTCCAGGAGCCGAAACCGCACACCATAATTCATTAGCACTCATTTTTACAGTACTACCAAACTTAGCACTTGTTGTTAATCCTGTTGGCTGGTCGATAGTTCCTGGTAAGAATGTACCACTCTTTGAATCGTAATAATAAAATATTACAGAACCTTTATTGCTATCAGTACCCGGTGCTCCAACAACTAGCCAACGTTTACTGTTTTCCCATTCCTCATATTTTCCAAGAAAGTCTTCTTTGTATCTTCCTTGTACTTTTTTACTATCTGTTGTTTTTGGAGGTTTAGACCATATCGGCGAACCTGTACTAACACTGGCACCTAATTCTAGAACGCCACTGACAGTACTATTAATTACAGCATTTTGTGATAAGTCCGAAGGATTAGGAGTGTATACTTGTATTCTATTATTTGACTTTTGTCCAACAACTAACCATTGGTTGTCCATGTCAGAGCAAATAGCATCGCCAAACTCTTCGTCGGCCACTCCTAACAATGGAGTAATTGATTGTTGCTCAACAAAGGATGTATTCTTCTTTGCTACAAACCAATAACCTGCTTCATCTTTATCTACATAAAACTTATCGTTTGTTTGCCATCCTAGTTTAGGTGCTGTAATTTGTTCACCGTCTTTAAATCTAACACTTTTAAATTTTAATAATACACTAGATCCATCTTCCGAACCTGCGCCTTCTTCGCCGCCACGCCCGGTTGTTGTAAATGTTGATGTAGTTGGTACTGATGTAATAGTATACACACCATTTCGTAGTAACTTAGTATCATCTGTATGAAATCCTTTAACAACAACAATGTCTCCTATTTGTAATAAATGGTCATCAGTAGTTGTCCAAGTCCAGTTGTCACCTGTCGTCCCGCCATCGCAATTAGTAACTTCTATAGCAGTGGTATCTAAGTATTTCATATCCCAGTCACCGGTGGCATCTTCTGCGACCCAAAGTGTATAGCCTATGTTCATGTCAGGTGTTAAATCTTTTAATGTACCTGTATCTTTATTGTAAAACAATGTAGCGTCAGCATCTGTTAATTTAGGGTATCCAGCATTAGGATATAAATCATCATAAAATACATTGTTGTTATGACCAGCGACATAGTTTTTCCTTACTGGTACCCAGTCATAATTTATATCTGCTGGTGCTTTATACAATTCACTTGTTAAGTATTCAGTCTTGCTATCAACACTAGATTTTTCTTGTGTTGTATTAAGTATTGTAATAGGTTGCGGATTGTCTACAAACCCTTCTTCGTTTAGTTCTATTTCAACTCTAGAGTTTAAGTCAGTTGCTCCGTACTCGGCATTCCTAATAGCCCACTCTTCATAAAAATTAATATCACTACTAATTTTATCAAACTTACTTCTAATTAATTTGTTAACAGCATTTGTTGTACCTTTTTCCTGTAACATGCCTTGATAAAACTTAACCTGGCTAACATCGTCCATACCAATTTGATTAAAGTATTCTCTATTTTGATAACCAATAGCACCTTTGCCGTATTTGTCTGTTTCGCTTTCTAGGTTAACAGCATTAATATCATAAAAACTTTCAAAGTTTTTGCCTAATGTATCAAAGTTAGGAAGTAGTCCTATTTTAAATGAGTCTGTTTGAGTCCAATTCTCATATATAAATTTAGATGAACTTGTATGTGCTGTAGAACTAGTATATAAAGTGTCCCTAAATCTAACAATATCTCCCCTAGCATAGTTTGTATTTGCTACCCAACTAGGAACGTTTCCGTCGTTATAAATAAATCCTTGTGCTGATAAACTACCGTCCCAGCCTCCTGTTTTACTTCCTACTAAACGTAGTCTATATTGCCTATTTCCTAAACCAGGTTGATATATTACGTCATTAAATTTTGTTATATTGTTAAACACCAATACATGCTCATATTGAACAAGTTTAGCATTAACAAGATAAATGCCTCCAACAATTTCATTTGGTGTTATTTCAAATTCATTATCTTGCCTATTCATTTTATATGAACCAGGTCTTAAAGGTTCATAGTTAGCATTTAATACATTTGTTTCTGCTTGGGTATTAGACAAAGCATCTGCAACACCCATCGATGTTAAGCATCTAACTCTTAGTGAACTAGGACTTAATGTAATAACCGATCCTGGTGTCCACCCCTGACCTGCCCAATGAACAAATTCTTTAACACTCATAGTCCAGTTTGCTACAATTTTTTGTGTACCAAAGTCTTCCATTCTATTATCAAAATCATAACCACTATTTGTTAAATATTTTTGATAAGAGAATAAGAAGTCAGCCACCTCTTGTTTAGTGTCAAACGATGTTCCGTATGGTACATAGGATTCTTCAGTATAATATTCTTCATACTCTGTTACCCGATCATTATTAACATCATGAACTTTAAAGTTGCCATTTTTTATAGGATCATGAATAGTAAATCTTGGATTATTTAAGTTATAACCAAATACTGTATATCCACTAGCATTGCCTTGGATAATTACACCACTGTATGGGATAGTTTTAATTGGGCCTGTTTTATGTAAATGAATAGCATAATCTTCATCTGGCACATAAACTGAATTACTTGTGCTGGTTGGCGATACTTGTTCTGCTAATACTTTAATAAGTTTTTTATCTGTATAACCTTCTAATTTATGTGCTAATTTAATATCTAATTTTGTAAGTACATCTGTTAGGTTTGCTTTTACATCTACATTTAACCAACGTAAGTAATCAGAAATGTAATTTCCGCAACCTTCATATCTTGTTGTTGACGTGTCAACTTTTAAGTCTGTAGGTGTTTGACGTTGATTAGTTGATGTTAATATTAACTGATTAGTTAATGTACCTCTAACTATTTGACTCTTATTAAACAGTTGACTAAAGTATTCTGATGGTCTAATTAGTGACATTAAATGTTGTACACTAAAAGGATAACTGCTAGAGTTTTTCCAAGCAGTTTCGGGCGGAGCACCATCACCATACTTCCATGAATGGCTTGGTGATAAATCGCCTGAGTTAGTAGTTAAGCAATCAATAGGCGAACATATCTCTCCATTTTCTGTTACTGGCATTATTGAATATATGTTTTCTCTTTTATATAAAGTGCTTGTTGTATATTCTGTAGCACTAGTATACCGTTTCCCGTCTCTGACATCATTCCATAATACTTCGTTACCTGATGTATAAGGTGCTACTCCGTATCTAGTTTCCCACCAAGTAGGCTTTTCACTCCAGCCAAACATTTCCCAAGCATTAGTATGAGGTCTTTCAGTGTCAAAGTAATAATTAAATAATCCCTTCCAATGGCTTTGCTTTAATAAACTCTGGTCTAGTATATCTACAAAGTTTTTGTAGTTCCAAGTTTTAGAATCGTTAGCATCAAAGAATGTATTGTCAGTATAACTAATTCTATGTTTAGTAGTCCAACGTAAAAACTCATCTTCTAAAATATCGTTAACTTCTGCTACAGTTACGTCAGTTGCTCTCCAACGTCCAGGCAGATACTTTTTAATATCAAATACATTTTCTTGATAATGTGTTTTAATATTGTTGTAAATTCTTTTTTCAAGTTCTAATATAATATTGTCTCTACTATCACCGTATGCTATAGTTCTACTACCGTCATGACCAATAATAACATTTCGTGTTTCAGCATATGTGTTATCACTTACTATCTCAGGTTTAAACTTTGGATATAATCCTAGTTTAGTAGGGGTAGGAGCAACATAGTTTCCTAATGTATTAGTGTAGTCGGCAATTTTTAGTACATCGCCAATTGCTATTGTTTTAATAAGTTTAATGCTTGAACTAGTCGATTCAAATGTATAATCAAGTCCGCTGTATAATTGTACATTATTTAAGTATACTAATATAGCTCTATTGCTTGGAACACTATTATCAAATATACTATCAATTTCGTACGTTTTATCTCTATCGTCAGTAATTGTATATGTTGTTATTTCAGCATCTGCTCCATACGGAACCATGTCCGATGTATAAAAAGGAAATGTTGAACTCTTATTGGCATTAACATTTTCCATAACAGTATCAACAGTTTCGCTTACGTTTGATAGATCTAATCCGTCTAAAGTTTCTAAAGAAGTTAAGAATTTAGATTTAAATTTTTCATATTCATTATTGGCAAATTTCAACGAGCTAATATAATTTAAACTATTATGTTGACTGAATACCATAGGAAGAATCATTGGTGAACTATGTTGTGTGATAAGTCCTTCTGTTTCTTTCACTCCACCTAAGTCTCTTAAATTATTACTTCCTTGTAGAGAGCCTGTAAAATATTTGTTAGTATCAATTAATGCTGTGATATGATTTTGTAATTGTCCTAATGTAATATTAGTAAACTTTTCATTTTGTCCGTTACTTTCTAAATTCTTAGGAACTACATAGAATGCTATTTTAGAAGTTGTTTGACTATAAAATTGAATAGTAATAGAATCACCCAATGAAAGAGTGTCTGTTAGTTTACAGTTGTAAAGTCCCTCTTCTAATGCTATTGTAAAATTTGTTGTACGTTTGTTGTTAATATAAACAAATGTTGTTGGCAATGCTGTTGTTGGTGTATCGGGGTTTGCTCCTAAGTTATATGACTTCTCTGTTACATCTTCGACTATGTATTCTACTTGCTGGAACTGTCTACTCTTTTCAATACCTTTAGTCCAGCCATTTGAATAAGATGATACACCGCTATAAGGGTCTGTTATTTTTGCTAATGTAGTTGCTGTACTTACTTCTGATACACCCGCAGTTTTTTTGTAATTAAATGTTTCGTTAACATAAGTGTTATCAAATAAAATATCACCTATATTATTAAATGTTCTGTATTTTAAAGGAAACCCTAATTCTTCATCGTTTGTTCCTGTGCCTGTGCTATACTTAAATAAACTGTTTCCTAAAAAGTCACTTGATGGATATGTTGTAGTGTCGTTAATACTAACACCATTACTGTCGTATAATTCAAAAATAGGATATTGATTAATTTTAGTTTTAACTTGAGATAAAATCCAGTCTGTGCCGTTCCAATGATAAGTTTTACCTTTGCCTGTTCTACCTTTGTTAAGGTAAACACTACTGCCTGTGTTAACGGTTATTGTATCATCATTTCCTAGCGTTAAAAAATCAATACTTGAGTCACCGTTAATATCTCTCCAACCAACAGTCCAAACATTTTTCCTAGTTTGTAAGTCGTTATCTTTTATAAAAATAATTTTGTCTAGAGCTTTTAATTCTGTGTTATCAACATAAGCACCAAAAGTGCCGTTTATATTAGATAGTGCGTCTGTGGTTATTGTATCAACTAAAGCAATATCACTAATACCAGTAGTACCATGATTATATAAGTGTAGCCCAGCATTGTATTCAATAATAGGTCTTACTGCTCTTAAATTATCATCAACACTTATTACTTCCTCATTGTAAGTTGCGGTTGCTGTAATAATATCTTTATGAAACCACTTATTTGCTCTACTCCAAGCATTCATATCTTTGGCGCCTCTTGCCATTACAATATAATCTTTAGTTTCAGAGTCTGTTTCTGGAGTAGTTAATGTAACGTCTACTAAGTGTATACTCTCGCCTACGCCTTGTACATAAAATGACTTACTTTTATATTTTGTTTCTGTAATAGTTGTATCAAATTTTACTTTTAGCCCGTTAGTAAATACCACACCGTTGGGTGCTGAGTATGTTTCTGCTCCTAAGAAGTCATTTGGGTTTATTGACTGAGCAACATCACTAACTATTTTAATTGTTCCGTATGCTGATTTATCTGTAGCATGTTGATAGTAAAGTGTGTCTAGTTTTGCTGTTAAGACAGGCACTACAGTAAGATGATTAGTTTCTACTGCTTTATAAAAATGTCTTCCAGCATATGTTGTGCCTTCTGTAACATATACTTTATTTGAAAATGTTATGTTAGCAACTTTTGATAATACAATTTTATTACTAACAATACTAATTTGATAGACACCTTGTCTATCTACTGTAGCAACTTGGCCGTTGTCTACAGAAAATCCTGTGTCTTTATAAGGTGCTTGAGTATAATCTACACCAGTTGTTGTCCAATTAGTGTTATCTGTTGCAGAATCAGAATCTTGTACAAATATAACAGTTTTGCCATCTAACACACGTTGGTTATCAATACCGCCGTCTAGCGAAATGAGGTCAGTAATATTTCGGCCCTGTATTTTATTCCATGGCAAATTGCTTACTAAGTTAACGTCTTGTAAAAGAGTTAAATCAGTATCAAACCACGACTGGGCATCAATTGACGGAACTGTAAATGTTATATCAGTTTTACTTCCGTTGTTTTCAACACCGTAAATTTCTCTAGTACTTTTTGTTGGTGATGCTTTTTCTGTTCCAGTAATAGATCCAGGCTCTGTTTGTATATAAAATTCTGCTGTTTGATCTGCTGTGAATGTGTAATTGCCGCCACGTTGTACATAAATTGTAGGATTTTTACCTTTTATTTCAGATATAGAATATTCATTATTTACAGCATCATACTTTGTTGTCCATGACCCTGATGTTTTAATATCTTTACCTGTTACTGTAACAGCATTAGGTCCATCTTTGAGCCAGTAATAACTTCCATAGTTTACAAGAGTGTCAAAATTAATAAATCCTGACCAGTTATAAAATTCTTGATTAAAAAGTTTATTGTGATCTGTTGTATTAACACTATTATTTTTTAGTTTGTGAAGTAAGTCATCGTATGTTACAATTGAACCAACGTCGTTATCACTTGTAATGCTTGGATCTTTTTTAATTACAATAGCAGGTTCTAATTGATAGTCACTTTTTAAACCAGCGGATAACAAATAATTATCTGAACTTTTATAACTTGGGGAATACTTACGACCAATATATCCGTCCATCCTTGTAAGGTTGGAACTACTCATTAACTGGTCTAATGTACCACTTAAAAACTTTTTATTTTTTTCTGATTGATACGCCTTAGGTAAAAACGAACTTGTCTTTCTTTTAGCCATTAGTACGAGGTGCTCCCGCTAGTTGTAACAGCACTTGCTGTTGTGTTTGTAGTAGTGTCTAAACTTGATATAGATCCACCTGCTTGTATCTTAGTTGCTGTTATACTGTCAATAATTTCTACATCGTCAACTGTTGCTCCACTAACTAATATTTCATCATAGTTACTACGGATCTGGAATAAACTACCAAATACTTGTGATGTACTTTTTGGTACAATAACAACTGAACTTATTTTATTTGCTAATGTATTATGTAAGAAGGCACTTAATTCTGAGAAATAAAACGTATCACCGAAGTCCCAATTTGAAACATTAAAGTAAGCATTAATAGAGTCAATAATAGATGCTTTAACTTCTGAGTCACTAACACCGGCACCTGGAAGTTTTACAACTTTAAATGTTGCTTGTAAACTAGTGTCTGCTTTTTCGCCAAACAGTGGTTTAAACTTTGCCGAGTGATATATTATTGTATCTGAAATACTTTTAGAGTTTTCAATAGAACTAAATGCCGCTCTCAAAGATTCTGCTGTAGGCTCTGTTGGTTTTACAACTTTATCCGTAACATCTAAAATCCATTCGCCGTACAAGTCTGAATAAGATTGTGTTAATATATACATGTCAATTAAATTACTTGGACTAGGATCAATACGCCTGTTATTAGGAGCATTGTGTTTATATTGGAATTTTAAATTATTACGTCCTATATAAACTTTATACGCTTGTAATTCAGATCCAAATTG
>ERZ1046740.1355-NODE-1355-length-17394-cov-5.318877_pt1 | contig 17394 bp, 18 predicted proteins | sample MGYA00383093_ERZ1046740 | MGnify/ENA primary metagenome ERZ1046740 (study PRJEB29581, sample SAMEA5548363) | metagenome | biome: marine; feature: coastal; material: water | depth 25 m | study: Short-term variability in the microbial, nano- and picoplankton... | reverse complement strand
GGAACGCAATTCAAGCACGCCCGCGGCTTCATTCACACGCAGGTTAACCTCATGCGCCTTGGCAGAGTCACCATCAAAATAAACGCCTGTCGGGCCCATCTGCGAGAACCTTGGGACACTTGGAATACTGGTGTTCATATCGCCGCTCCCACATCCAGAGCTTCGGCAAACCCTTCAGCTTCGTCAAACGCATCGCGGGGCCGTTGTGACACCTGCACCAACTCACCCGGATCGAGTACCGTCAAAGTCTCGGCATAATGACGCCAAAGCGGCATGGTGACGAAAGCATGCCGCAAGGCGCCCCAAATTAGGAACATCGCAAAATATGCCATGATACCTGCCACCACGAGCCCCCAACTGGGCAGGCTTTCCACAGATTCAATTGAGAGATCGAGCTCTTCCAAAAGACCAAAAGCCACCAATGCAATGAAAGCCAACGGTGTGATGAAAATTGAGGAGATGAAACCTGTCAGCCCGTATCCACCTACATAAATCCAGAACACGCGCCATGGCCGTGGGCGCGACCAAAACAGGATACCACCTGCCTGTTTCCGATTGGTCAAAATCTCCCAGCATTTAACCCGGTAGTAGACAAACCCAAACCCCAACCAAAGGCCGCAAAAAAATGTCAGCGCAAAGAAAGCTGGCAAACCGTTAAGCCCCAAAAGAACCGAGACCCCGCCAATCACGACTGCAAGAATGATATGCTTGAGGGCGCCCAGAAGCATCGTCCACTTGCCCATCTGCTCTAGCTTCACATCGCCAAACCATGTGCGATCCGTCCGGTATTTCTCCAGCCAGAAAGTCATGCGCGGCCACAACAAACCAAGGGTCAAAATGGTAATGGCCCAATGCATCAATGCCCGCCACGCATATCCCCACGCCCCAGGTTCAAGGCCAAACCGAATACCGCGCCAACGCGTACGGGCCAAAACATAGCGACGAGCACGATAACTGGCGTAAAACCACAAAGGGATGACACCCACAAAACTCAGGGCATATGCCGCCACATTTCCCTGAAACAACGAAAAGCTCAGGAACATCAGGACGAGGTTTACGATCCCAATATAGAACGCCAAAAAAACCACGGCGATAAGGAAGCCTAACAGTTTCTCCAGAGGGTCTCCGACGTATTCACCAGGAATGCCACCAACCCGAACCGACGACCAATACCAGCGGCGCAAACGGGATTTCATCCAGAAACGGTAAATCCCGAGGGTTAAAACAGTGAACATCCCTGTCTTAAGAGCAAGACCAAATACACGCCCTCGCAAGCCGATGAACTCACCAACAAGCCCATCAGGACCATCATCAAGGTCTTTTGTTTGGGCTTTTGCCCAAGGGGTGTTTAGACCTTGCACTGCATCGTCATTCAAAATGTCACCTTACAAAGCTGAGCCTCAAAAACTGTTAGCGCAAAAGCGCTTGGCCAAAACGAAAAGCCGCCCCGAAAACGAAGCGGCTTTGATCCTAGCACCGTCATGTGCTTCAGGAAAACTTGTTATTCCGTGGGAAACCGTAAGGTGCCTTTTTGCCCACACCAGCGCGTTTACCAACCCAATCCCGCATGTCAGGTTCGTGCCGTGTTTTGCCGCCCCCCATTTCCCACTTCAGCCCCTCTTCAAGGGTGAACGTGGTCAGGTCTGACAACCCGCCATCCAACTCGAGTGTGCCTTGGCGTCCGCGTGCCATATTGTATTTCTGAATACGCACACCTTTGCCGCGACCCATTTCGGGCAACTCGGACACTGGGAACACAAGAAATTTGCCGTTTTCGGACACCACAGCAACATGATCCCCGATCACCGGGATGCAAATCTTGGCCTTGTTGTCGTCTTTAACGTTCAAGACCTGTTTGCCGTTTCGGGTTTGGGCCACAACCTCTTGTTCTGGAACAACAAAGCCATCCCCTGCCGAAGACGCAACAAGCAGTTTTCGTTCTGGGTCATGGATCAAAATATCTAGTATTTCGGCCTCATTCGGCAGATCTACGATCAGGCGCAATGGCTCACCCATGCCGCGCCCTCCGGGCAGATTGGCGGCACTCAGCGTGTAAAACCGCCCATTTGTGCCAAACACCAGCAGGCGATCCGTAGTTTCTGCATGGAACGTGAAAAGGGGTCCATCACCGTCTTTGAATTTCAACTCACGGGTCAGATCAATGTGGCCAGACATGGCCCGTATCCAGCCCATCTGAGAACAGACAACAGTGATCGGCTCGCGATCAATCATCGCCTCAAGTGGCACTTCCTCGATCTCACCAGCTTCGGCAAACACTGTTCGGCGCGCGCCACCTTCGTAGTTTTTGCCAAACATCTTTTTGGCGTCTTTCAACTGGTCCGAAATCCGAGCCCACTGCAAAGAGTCGCTTTCCAACAGGTCTTCCAACGCGGCACGTTCTTCCATCAACGCATCACGTTCACGGACCAATTCCATCTCTTCCAAACGACGTAAGGACCGCAGGCGCATGTTAAGGATGGCTTCGGCTTGTATCTCGGACAACTCGCCTTCGCCAGCCGCCGGCAACGGAGAAACATAGTCGCGCTCGGACGTCGCCCGGGTATGGTCGCGCCCCCAATCCTCGGCCATCAAGGCCTGTTTTGGCGCATCATCGTAACGGATAATATCGATCACGCGGTCAAGGTTCAGGAACGCAATGATAAACCCTTCGAGCACCTCAAGACGGTGGTCGATTTTCTCCATCCGGTGTTGTGATCGACGGATCAAAACTTCACGGCGGAAATCAAGGAAGGCCCGCAGCACTTCCTTCATCGAGCAAACTTTGGGCGTCACACCATCAATCAGCACGTTCATATTTAGGCTGAAACGCACTTCCAGATCACTGTTGCGATACATCATCCCCATGAGCATCTCGGGCTCGACGTTTTTGGAACGGGGCTCAAGTATCAGGCGAATGTCTTCGGCACTTTCGTCACGCACATCCGCGAGGATCGGAATTTTCTTGGTCTGGATCAGTTCAGCGATCTTTTCGATCAGCTTTGATTTTTGAACCTGATAGGGAATTTCGGTGACAACAATCTGCCACTGCCCACGCCCCAGATCCTCAAGCTCCCATTTGCACCGCAATCGGAACGATCCGCGCCCGGTGCGATAAGCCTGCGCAATGTTTTCACGCGGTTCCACAATCACGCCACCAGTCGGAAAATCCGGCCCGGTCACATAATTCAACAACGTATCGTCACGCACGTCCGGCGTCTGGATCATGTGCAGACAAGCGTCGCACAATTCCGCAATATTATGTGGTGGAATGTTGGTCGCCATGCCAACGGCAATCCCCGAAGACCCATTGGCCAACAGGTTTGGAAAGGTTGCTGGCAAAACAACAGGCTCTGTCAGCGTCCCGTCATAGTTCTCGCGAAAATCGACTGCGTTCTCGTTCAGCCCATCCAACAACGCCTCGGCGACCGCCGTCATCCGCGCCTCGGTGTATCGTGCCGCCGCGGGGTTATCACCGTCGATATTGCCGAAATTACCCTGTCCGTCGACAAGCGGATAGCGCACGTTAAAGTCTTGGGCGAGACGCGCCATCGCGTCGTAAATCGCCGCGTCCCCATGTGGGTGATAGTTCCCCATCACATCGCCGCTGATCTTCGCTGATTTGCGGAATCCACCAGACGCAGACAGCTTGAGCTCTCGCATCGCATACAGAATTCGACGGTGCACGGGCTTCAATCCATCCCGTGCATCGGGCAACGCACGGTGCATGATCGTGCTCAGTGCATAGGTCAGATACCGATCGCCAATAGCGCGGCGCAAGGGTTCTGTCACTTCGCCCAAAGGCAGGTCATTGTCGTCGATCAGATCATTCATGGCCTTGGTGTAGCCCCTCTCATTCGAACGGTAAAGCAACCAAGGGGGAAAACTTTTCGTTTTTTTCCATTAATACGCTTCAGAGAATCGTGGTACCCATAACGCCTGTTAAACAATGCAATTTTTGCGTGACGAGTTCGATTAGGGGCGTTCCCAATGAAGCGATTTATTCTGCTAAGTTTTGTTTTTATGGGCTGGGCGTTTTACGAATTTACCGGTGGTGCCGAATTCGTACCGCAACCCCCTGCCCGACTGGCGAAATATGAGGCCGACAAGAAACCCCCTAACGAGGCAGTGGCACAAACAAGTGCATCTCAAAAAATTGACCAAACCACGACAACAGTTCAAATCATCCCTCAGTCAGAGGATGTTACTCTGGCATCGCTGGACTTGTCTGATACCCAAGCCGTTTTAACCAGCGTCACAGGAACCGAGCCTTTGCGTTTGGCACCACGATCCTCACTTTTTTCCGCTCCGTCCCCCACGCCAACAAACGACCTAGCAATTTTCAGCCTCACTCAAGAGGCCGAGCCTGAAGTCCGAGAGTCAGGCGACACAAAAAGCGCGCTAGATCTGCGCAAGGTCCGCTCTGCGCGGGTCAACATGCGCAATGGTCCCGGTACTCAGTACAGTGTCCTCAGCAAACTAAAGCGCGGTGATAAAGTGCACGTATTGCAAGAGTCGGACAATGGCTGGGTCAAACTCAAAGTACTGGAAGGCGGGCGCATTGGTTGGATGTCCGCAAGTCTGCTCGCCAACGCGAATTAATCAACAGGATATTGTGATTGTTGCCCTACCGAAGATTTGCCCTTAGCAAAGTGGCAAGCGAGACAGGGGAAAATCATGACCGTCAAATCCATTCTCATAACTGGATGCTCCTCAGGTATTGGTTACGACGCAGCGCACGAACTGCGCACACGCGGCTGGCGGGTTTTTGCATCATGCCGCCAAGAGGCCGATTGCCAGCGGCTGCGCGGTGAAGGTTTTGAAAGCCCACTGATTGACTACACCGATTTCGAAACAATCCACTCTGGCTTAGCCGCAGTTTTGGAGGCCACTGGGGGAACGCTGGATGCATTGTTCAACAATGGGGCTTATGGATTGCCCGGTGCCGTCGAAGACCTACCCACCGAAGCCCTGCAACATATCTTTCAGACCAATGTCTTTGGTTGGCACGAGCTTACTTTGGCTGTCATTCCGATCATGCGCGCGCAGGGTCATGGTCGGATTATCAATAACTCGTCTGTGTTGGGATTTATCACCTTTCCTTGGCGCGGCGCCTATGTCGCATCCAAGTTCGCCCTTGAGGGGCTGACAGATACATTGCGCATCGAAATGCGCGATACCCCCATCCATGTTGTTCTGATCCAACCGGGGCCCATCGCGACCGATTTTCGCAAAAACTCTGTAAAGGGGTTTGAACGTTGGATTGATTGGGAAAAATCCGCCCGTGCCGAGCAGTACCGCAACAGCCTGCTCAAGCGGTTGTATGCCGCCCAAGCCGAAGCGGATTTTTTTGAGTTGCCCGCCTCGGCGGTCACCAAGAAACTGATCCATGCCTTAGAGGCCAAACGCCCAAAGGCGCGCTACATGGTGACGACACCAACCTATGCTCTGAACATCGTGCGCCGGGTCTTTCCCACACGTCTTTTGGACTGGATCATTGCCAAAGGCTGAGCCGCTGTTATTTCTACTCACAAACGCCTAGAACAGGCGCAAATTTACCACGAGGATTAGAATCATGGACAAATCCGGCCTCGCCAGTGACCCGCTTTTCTGGGTGGTTGCCGCAGCCTCATTGGGGGTTCTGGTCATTTTGGCGATTGGGATTGGCGGATTCGCCAAAGGTGGTGAATTCAATCGCAAACATGCCAATAAAATCATGCGTTGGCGCATCGCCGCACAGTTTGTTGCTGTCGTGTTGATCCTATTGTTCGTTTGGTTGCGCCGAGGAGGGTAAAAATATGGTTGTCCTAAACAAAATCTACACACGCACAGGCGACAAAGGGTCCACGGCTCTTGGCAACGGAGACCGCGTTGCCAAACATGACGCGCGCGTCAACGCCTATGGCACATCGGACGAGCTTAACTCGACAGTAGGCGTTGCAAGACTGCATGCCGACGGCGCAACAGATGCACTTTTGTCCGCCATTCAAAACGATCTTTTTGATCTTGGCGCGGACCTGTGTCGACCTGATTTGGCCGGCGACGCCGAGGCCGAATACCCGCCTTTGCGCATGGTCGAAGCGCAAGTCATTCGACTTGAATCTGAGATCGACACCATGAACGCTAATCTACAACCACTGCGCAGCTTTATTTTGCCCGGCGGGTCTGCTTTTTCTGCGCATTTGCATATCTGTCGAACTGTGGCTCGTCGCGCTGAAAGACTTGCGACCGAATTGGCCGAAGTGGCCGAGGTCAATCCACATGTTGTGAAGTACCTGAACCGCCTGTCAGATTGGTTTTTTGTTGCCGCGCGCGTGGCCAACAACAATGGCACAGACGACGTGCTTTGGGTCCCCGGCGCCAACCGGTAATCTTTCGGGCCGTGAAACAACGGCCCGAAATCTTTTTTGCCCTTAACGCCCTTTGAACACAGGTTTCTGCTTGGTGAAAAAGGCAGAAATCGCGTTCCCTGAATCCTCAGAGTTCGCGCATTTCATCTGGTATTCGCTTTCTAACAAGGCAATTTGGTCGTGGCTTTGCATATGGGCCTCGCGCATTATCCGTTTGCTAAACGCCAAACTTAGGGGCGCACGATCTGCCAATGACGCCGCCCATGTTTGCGCCTCGTCCAGAATTGCCTCATCCGATGCAACTTTGTTGACGATACCCAAATCCAAACAGGTTGCAGCATCGATATGTTCGGCCTCTGCGATCGCAGCAAACGCACGTTTCGAGCCCATATGTTGCAACAACAACCAGCTCAGACCGCCATCCGGCACCAATCCAATATTGGTGAACGGCGCAAAGCAAGTGGCACTTTTGGCCATAATTGCCAAATCACACGCCAAGGCAATCGACAGGCCAACACCGCCAGCAACCCCGTTGATGGCCGCAATGTAAATCTTGTCGCTTTTGGTAATGCCATCCAAAATGGGTTTGTAATCCCGCACCGAGATGTCAAACATCCCCTTCTTGGTCACAAAATCACCCAGCTCCTTTAGATCCGTGCCGGACGTAAATGACGTGCCTGAACCCGTCAGAACAATCACACGCACCACGTCATTGGCCTCAGCATCGGCCTGCGCGGCACGAATAGCCATGCGCAGATCATGGTTGAGCGCGTTCATTGCGCGTGGGCGATTGAGCTGAATGGTGGCGACGTGACCATCGACCAAATAACTTACAAGGTTCTCGTCACTCATAGCGTTCTCCTGACTTCCTGTTTCCCCCATAAGAGGCCGGATCGCGCTTTACGGCCAGCCCTTTGTGGAAGCGACGTTGGGGCAAAATCACTTGTCCTAGGGTCAAACAAACTCTCGTCGCGAAACATTCTTGCAAAGAATTTGCTGTGAATATGGGAAACGCGACGTCGCTGGAACGTGACGTGACGATTTTGCGCTGTTTAACGGCCACGCAAGATTATATCACGTGCGAGAGAGTTATTCGCTGAGTCGTTACCCCGGCTCAACCAATTGAAGGAGTCTTACGCCCATGAAGGTACTCGTGCCTGTAAAGCGCGTGATTGATTATAACGTGAAAGTGCGCGTCAAAGCGGACGGAAGCGGCGTCGATCTCGCCAATGTGAAAATGTCGATGAACCCATTCGACGAGATTGCTGTCGAAGAGGCGATCCGCCTGAAAGAAGCTGGCAAAGCTGAAGAAGTGATTGCCGTGTCGATCGGCGTCAAGCAAGCGCAGGAAACCCTGCGTACTGCATTGGCGATGGGTGCAGACCGCGCCATTCTGGTTGTTGCCACTGATGACGTGCACACAGATATCGAGCCGCTGGCCGTGGCCAAAATCCTCAAAGCGATTGTCGACGAAGAACAGCCCGGCATCGTTTTGGCTGGTAAGCAGGCCATCGACAACGACATGAACGCCACAGGCCAAATGCTGTCAGCTCTTCTGGGTTGGTCGCAAGGCACATTCGCATCCGAGCTGGACATTGATGGCGACAAAGCTGTTGTGACCCGCGAAGTTGACGGAGGTCTGCAAACGATCAACGTCACGATGCCTTCGATCATCACGGTTGATTTGCGCCTGAATGAGCCGCGTTATGCATCGTTGCCAAACATCATGAAGGCTAAGAAAAAGCCTTTGGACGAAAAAACCGCCGCCGATTACGGCGTTGACGTGACACCGCGTCTGGAAATCGTCGGCACTGCCGAGCCTGCCTCGCGTGCGGCTGGTATCATCGTGGGTTCGGTGGACGAACTGGTAGAGAAACTCAAAGAAGCGGGGGCTGTATAATGGCTGTTCTTCTTCTCGCAGAAGTCAACAACGGCGAATTGGCGATGGACGCCACCGCCAAGGCTGTCGCCGCCGCATCGTCGCTGGGTGACATCACTGTTCTGGCCGCAGGTGGTTCCGCCGCTGCTGCTGGTGAAGCCGCTGCAAAAATCGATGGCGTATCCAAAGTATTGGTCGCCGAAGACGATAGCTTGGGTCACCGCATGGCGGAGTCGACCGCCGCGTTGATCGTCTCGCTGGCTGGCGACTATGAGCACATCGTGGCCCCTGCCACCACCGACGCGAAAAACGTGATGCCCCGCGTGGCCGCATTGTTGGACGTGATGGTAATCTCGGACGCCACAGCCGTTGTCGATGGCAACACGTTTGAGCGCCCAATCTACGCAGGCAACGCCAACCAGACCGTCAAATCCTCAGATGCCAAGAAAGTCATCACTTTCCGCACATCGACGTTTGATGCCGCTGGTGAAGGCGGTTCGGCTTCGGTTGAAGCAGTGTCTGCTGCTGCTGATCCCGGCCTCTCGTCATGGGTCGAAGACAAAGTGGCCGCCTCTGATCGCCCCGAGCTGACATCGGCTGGTGTGGTTGTGTCTGGTGGTCGCGGTGTTGGGTCGGAAGATGACTTCAAACTCATAGAAGCTCTTGCTGACAAACTGAACGCTGCTGTTGGTGCTTCTCGCGCTGCGGTCGACTCTGGGTACGCCCCGAACGACTGGCAAGTGGGGCAAACCGGCAAAGTGGTTGCACCTGATCTTTACATCGCTGTCGGTATCTCGGGCGCCATTCAGCACCTTGCTGGTATGAAGGACTCGAAGGTCATCGTTGCGATCAACAAAGACGAAGAAGCGCCGATCTTTCAGGTTGCTGACTTCGGCCTCGTCGCAGACTTGTTCTCGGCTGTGCCTGAATTGACTGAAAAACTGGGTTAAGGCCACCAGCCTTCTCAAACAAAAGGGCCCGTCATTTGGCGGGCCCTTTTTGTATTAAAGCACTTGCAAGAGGGCCTCTGCGGCCTCGCTATGCGCCAATGGCCCAAGCAACCGTTTGGCCCCGAGTTCTTCCATTTCACTGTACATCATACCCTCGCTGTTGCGTCTCAGCGCCTCGGGGCTTGCCACAACCTCGACGACATCACTCACAATCGGGCGCAGTGTCTCGATCATTGCGCGATCCACAAACAAGGGGTCCGGCCCCAACCCCGGAGACGAAGCCGCCTCTGCGGGTTGCTTTGCAGAGAACCACAAAAGAATTTTTCGCCCCGAAACACTGTTCAAAAGCAAGCGCATCCGCGCGATCCAAGCTTGTTTTAACTCGTCACGCAACATTGCATACCGATCCGGCGCACGCGCACAAAGTGTGCCCAACATGTGACGCGTAAAATGGAATTCCGTAAAGTCGATCTCGCGAAAGATCGACTTCATCACATCAGAGGCCCCGACAAACCGATCATTGCGGCGCGGATGCACGCGGTAAAACCGGTTTGACATGTTCTGCGCGCCCATCGCTTGAATGACCACTGTGTCCGCCCGTTGCGCCGCCAGCAAGGCTGTTGGATCACTCAGGAACACATCCACACCGGCATTCACACAGCCAAAGTTGATGCAGGTTTGCTCGGTTTCTTTTTCGACAAGCGTCGGAAATGGTTCCGCGAGGAACTTTCCATAGGTTTCCGTACCCCCCAGAAAGATCGTATATTTTCCCGTGGTCTTTTTTTTTGGACCCCGAAACGTGATCCGCGATTCACCATAGCGACACGGCATATAATCAAGGGCATTTCCGCCCATCTTTTCATAAGACATAGTTCCCACCATTTATTCACCCACCAAGAGAGTCGCTGATTCCTCTTTCCAAACCGTCAATGCTCGATCTTGTTTCAAGTTTTCATGGTTTCGGCCCCTTGCAGCCGCCCAACCCGCGCGCATAAGATCAAGACAACGGGAAAAGGGACTGGATCATGGAAATCAAATCAATCGGTATTGTGGGCGCAGGTCAGATGGGCAATGGCATTGCCCACGTGATGGCGCTGGCCGGTTATGACGTTCTGTTGAACGACATCAGTCAAGAGTCTTTGGATGCCGCCCTTGCGCGCATGGCTAAAAATATGGATCGCCAAGTTTCGCGCGACCTAATCTCTGCTGATGATAAAGACGCCGCCTTGAAACGGATCAAATCCACTTTGGATTTACCTGATCTTGGCCAGACCGATTTGATCATTGAGGCCGCCGCCGAACGCGAGGACATCAAAGACAAGATATTCGCAACACTGGTGCCCCACCTTCAGCCCCATACAATTTTGACATCAAACACATCTTCAATATCGATCACCCGCCTTGCCAGCCGCACAGACCGTCCTGAAAAGTTCATGGGATTCCATTTCATGAACCCTGTGCCCCTGATGAAACTGGTCGAACTGATCCGTGGCATTGCCACCGATGAGGAAACCTACAAGTCCTGCCTAAACATCGTGGACACTTTAGGCAAAACCGCCGCCAGCGCTGAAGACTTCCCAGCTTTCATCGTGAACCGCATTTTGATCCCAATGATTAACGAGGCTTGTTATACCCTCTATGAGGGCGTCGGAAACGTGGCCTCGATCGACAATGCAATGAAGTTGGGTGCAAACCACCCCATGGGACCGCTAGAACTGGCTGACTTTATCGGGTTGGACACCTGCCTTGCGATCATGAACGTCCTTCACGAAGGGTTGGCAGACACCAAATATCGCCCCTGCCCACTGCTGACAAAATATGTCGAAGCTGGTTGGCTTGGTCGCAAGACGAAACGCGGTTTCTATGATTACCGCGGGGAAACTCCGGTCCCGACGCGCTAATCGAATCTCTCTTTTGAAAATCTGCGACCCACCGCTTGGCCACTTTGGCCAAGCTAAAACTGCGCGCGACAGGCGCCCATTTTGGTCACCCTTTGGCTTTTGCGCCCAGATCCAACGTATGTTGACGTAACCATGCCATAAACCCACGTGGGTCCTTTGCAAGCGGCTCCATTTGTTCATCGGTCAAAGGCATGCCAACGACCGGTGCCATCGGCTTGTTACACGAGCGAACGATTTCGTGCAGCAACAGGCCTTGACGCATAATGGGTGAAATTTGACAGGCAATCTGATAGAGTCTCGAATTGCTTCCGGGGTAAAACAACGGAACAACTTTGGCACCTGACTTGCGGATCATCTTGGCAGTGAAAACATTCCACTCCTGCTCAACGGCGGGGCCAAACCAACTGTCCGCAGACATAACCACGCCCGAAGGAAACAACGCCACAACGCCACCGTTTGACAGATGTTCCATGGAATCCGCACGCATCTTAACCATCTTGCTCTGGGCTTCAGGGTCATGCGGAAACGGCACCGGGATCATGAACGATGTCGCGGCTTCATCCAGCCCGGTCAAAACCGAACGGGTAAGAATACGATAATCTTGGCGAACGCGACCGATCAGGTCTGCAAAGATCATGCCATCCACCATCCCATGTGGATGGTTGGCGACGACAATAACAGGCCCTGTTTTGGGAATATTCGCCAACTGGTCTTCCGGCGTTAACAGATCGATCCCCATGACGTCCAAGGCACCACGCCAGAACTTCTGACCGCGATGCGTCGAGTTATTCTTCTCGAACTTCTTGACCATGCGCAAAATGGTGATTTTCCCGGTTAGCCATTCAATTGCGCGAATAGCTGTACTGGTCCAACGATCATCAAAGCTGTTCGCATAGGTCAGCGTCCGACGATCATAGATCTCGCCCTCTTGGGAAGTATCCGGCCTAGTTTCTGCCAAAGTCTTCATATCCTGTTCCAGACTCACAAGAGCCCTCAGGCACCTTCGCCGAACTTATCAGCGACAAGAGCCTCAATTGCGTTGGCCAACGGTGTTGCATCGGCCCCCGAGGTTTGAACCTCTATGGAGGTGCCTTTGGATGCCGCCAGCATCAGCAACCCCATAATACTGTCTCCGCAAGCACTCAACCCATCCTTGCCAACTTCTGCAGTCGCGTCAAAGCCCTCGACCACTTCAACCAACTTGGCTGAGGCGCGGGCGTGCAGGCCCTTTACGTTCACGATTTTTAAAGAACGTGTCACTGTTTCGGTCATATAGTCAGTCCGTTTTTTATGTTCTGGCTGTCAATGTACTTACGCCCGGCGTCCAAAGCCACACGTACAGCATCCGGCACAGACATGTGTCGGCTTTTGGCCAATTTAATAAGCATCGGAAGATTTGCGCCATATACGATACGACGGTTGTCCGGCGAACATGCGCGCAAACTCAGGTTCGAAGGGGAGCCACCAAACATGTCGGTGACGATGACGACCCCATCGCCTCGGTCCACGTCATCAGCGGCATCGCAAATCTCGCTTTGCTTGGCCGTCCGGTCATGGTCGCTTTCAATTGTTATGGCGCGAATGCCATTTTGCGTGCCAACAACATGTTCCACGGCGGCCAGGTATTCCCTTGCCAACCCACCATGTGCAACGATCACAATTCCGATCACGCGTGTTCGTCCTCACTTCACCCAGCGGGCGCGGCCTGATTGGCCAACTCTGCCCGGCGATCCAACTCGCGATGCCTAATTGACACCTGCCAGCCCTGTTGTGCAAGGGCCTCCGTCAATCTTTCGGCAGTAAATACCGATCTGTGTTGACCACCAGTGCATCCAAAACCAATTGAAAAATGCGCGCGCCCTTCCGTCAAGTATGCCGGAAGCAACATCAGAACCATTTTCAGCAACTGATCGAAGAATGCAGCAAAGCGTTCGTCCTGATTTATGTACGCCGCGACCTCGTCGGAACGACCGTCCATCCCTCTTAAATCGGGGTCCCAATAAGGGTTTTTCAAAAACCGGCAGTCAAATACCATATCAACCCCAAGCGAGAGACCGCGTTTGTAGCTGAACGATTGTATCGTCAGTCCCAATTTTTGCCCGCTTTCCGGAGCAAACCATCTTTCGATTTCCCCGCGCAAACTATGCGGTGTCAAACCACTGGAATCTATCAACACATCCGCCCTCTCCCGGATAGGTTCCAACAGGTCAATCTCACGGCGGATACCGTCCATAGGCGTTTCAGCCGGCGCCAGCGGATGACGGCGACGGGTCTCGCTATAACGGCGCTGCAAGACACGTGGGGCGCAATCCAGGTATAGCAATTCAGGTGCCAAACCCGATTTAGCCTGCAACAATTCCAAGGCAGCAAGAAGCGCCTGCTGCGAAAAGTCGCGGTTGCGTACGTCCAGTCCTAACGCCATCGGTCGATCAAGCGCCGGGCCAGTAAACAACCTCTCAAGCATTCCAAGCGGTAAATTGTCGATCGCTTCATACCCAAGGTCTTCCAGCGCCTTAATCGCCGTCGAACGACCAGCACCGGAGGGCCCTGTGACCAGAACCAATCGCTGTGGTGAGGCATTCTTTGTCGCTGTCGTCATGTCTCAAGAAATCCAACTTTAAGGTACTGCAAAATCGCCGCCGGAAAGTGCGGGGCCGGAACGTTTTTCCAAATCGGAATAGCATGTCCCATCAATTCGGTCGTACACGGTTTTGGCAATCGATCTGTCTCATCTTGCTCCAAATCGACAACCAATGCCACTGGTGTTGGACCTGTATACTCTGCCTTTAGTATGCCAACACCACGCGCCTCAATCAGGCCCTTAGTGGCGTCGGGCGCCGAGGCGTACACTTCATGGTTTTCAACACACAGCACGGTTCGATCATCAGCAACCAATTTGGCCCCCAGTGCCAAGAGTTGCAACGCAAGTGACGACTTACCACGACCAGAGGATCCGACAATCAGAACCGCGCGGCCTTCGTATGCTACACAAGATGCATGAATATTTTGAGGAATGTCATCGTCAGAACGCGCGTCGCCCTTAGTCGGCATCCATCACACCGGTAGACCTACAACAAAACGCGCACCCAAGGGATCTGACGTTGGATCAGCGTCCGTTGGACGAATATTCTCGGCCCAAATCACACCGCCATGGGCCTCAATAATTTGCTTGGAAATCGCCAGCCCAAGACCCGAGTTGTTGCCAAACTGGTCTTCTGGGCGCTGTGAATAGAAACGATTGAAAATCTTACCCAATGCCTGATCAGGAATACCCGGCCCCGTGTCTTCGACCACTACAAGAACCCTGTTTTCACGGCGTCGCGCCCAAATGCGGATCGCGTCACCTTCCTCACAAAAGCTGGTCGCATTGGTGATGAGGTTCACAAAGACCTGTGCCAGACGGGCCTCAAGACCTTGAATATGAATCGCGGTTTCCGGCAGATCCGAAATGAAATCGATACCTTTGCTTTTGGCATCTTCCCCCAAATACTGGGAAATGTTCCCGATCATCTCAAGAAGATTGAACCGTTCTTCTTCTTCCTTCACGAGTTCACTATCCAGCCGCGACGCATTCGAAATATCGCTGACCAGTCGATCAAGGCGACGCACATCGTGCTCGATTACATCCAGCAACTTTTCGCGATGCTCTTCTTTCTTAACCATTCGCAGCGAGCCAACAGCAGACCGCAAGGACGCCAAAGGATTCTTGATTTCATGGGCAACGTCAGCGGCAAATTGTTCATTACTATCAATACGATCATAGAGCGCTGCCACCATGCCCCGTAGAGCTCCGGACAGGCGGCCAATTTCATCAGGGCGTGCTGTTAGATCCGGAATGCGAACACGTCCGGGGTTCACTTTGCGCTGATCGTTGCTCCGGCCAATTTCTGCAGCCGCCGCCAAATCTGAGAGCGGATTGGAAATCGTAGACGCAAGAACCATCGACAGGCCAATCGACACCACCGTCGCAATCAAGAACATTTGCAAAACGCGCTCACGTTCACTGCGAACCAATTGATCCAGTTCACCCGCCGCGCTGGTTAGAACAACGACGCCAACCGATGAATTGTTGTGCCCAAAAGGCACCGCCACTGAAAAGACAGTGCTGTCCTCGGGACCACGCAGAGTTGTCAGGACTTCCCCGTCGTTGGTCGCTTGCATGGCAATCTGAGTGGCTTGATCCAAAATGGAGGGCAATCGCAATTCGACCCCCTCATCTTCGCCCGCAACCAGACCCCAAATCCAGTTCATCGCACTTGTAAAAGGTGTGCCATCCGGACGCTCAGACAGCTTGTTGGCCGCCTCGGAGGATTTTGTGCCTTGGGTCGTTCCGATCAATGTGCCGCTGGTGTCGAACACATAGACATGCGTGCCCTTGTTCAACGGTAGCTTTTCAAGCGTCCGTTCTACATTTACACCGTCTCCGGTTGCCAAATTGACTGGAGCCCCTGCTGGCATCTGTGCTTCAAGCGCACCCCCAATCAGGCGCGCCTCTGACATCAAGCCAGTTGCGCGTTGCACCGCAAGACTGTCGCGGGCCGAGTTCAGGTACAGAATACCAGCCACCAGCACACACAACGCAATCAGGTTGAACGTGATAATCTTGCGTGTCAGCGGCGATTTGCTAAGCGGCAAAAGGCGCCGGCGCTCTCGGCGCCCGCACATTTCGTTTTCAACGTTGGACTCCGGCGCGACCCAGTCGTCGCCAAGAACAACGTCGCCATCGCGACCTTGGGCCATGTCCCGCACATCTATCCTTCCGGTCAGAGCCATCTCACCGTCTACTCTTCGTTGTACCTATAACCAATACCGTACAGTGTCTCAATTGCAGAGAACTCGTTGTCTGCGGTGCGCATCTTCTTGCGCAAACGCTTGATGTGGCTGTCGATAGTCCGATCATCTACATAGACCTGATCGTCATAGGCGACATCCATCAATTGGTCCCGGCTTTTGACGAAACCTGGACGTTGCGCAAGAGCCTGAAGCAAAAGGAATTCTGTCACTGTCAAAGTGACATCCCGTCCCTTCCACGCCACCGAGTGACGCAGAGGATCCATAACCAGTTCACCGCGCTCCATCACTTTAGTTTCTTCGGTATCTCCGGTGACGTTGCCGTCCAATGCATCCTGACGACGCAAAAGCGCACGGATACGTTCGACCAACAATCTTTGCGAGAACGGTTTTTTCACGTAGTCGTCAGCACCCATCCGAAGCCCTAAGACTTCGTCAATCTCGTCATCCTTAGACGTCAGAAAGATAACAGGCATGCTGCTTTTCTGCCGGAGGCGTTGCAACAAATCCATGCCATCCATGCGGGGCATCTTGATGTCCAATACGGCCATGTCCGGAAGCTTTTTGTTGAAGGCGTCCAGCGCTTGCTGTCCGTCGTTATATGTTTCTACTTCGAAACCCTCAGCCTCGAGAGTCATGGAAACGGATGTCAGGATGTTCCTGTCGTCATCCACCAAAGCGATCTTCGACATTGGTCGGTTCCTTATACTGCTCTAATTATTATTATCTTATTTTTCAGCCATTATGCGCTTCTCCCGCGATTTAGATCAATCCCAAAGTGCGAATCACATCAGTTCACCAAGACATTTGGGGCGTATTTCCCATATCAATGGCTAAAATGACTCACTTAATTGCTCAAATTGGATACGATCCGCCGCTTGGTGGCGCTAACGTGCGCGTGGTTGCGCTAACTAAGTGAAACCAACCTGTTCTTCCACAGAACCGCCATGTTAAGAGCGCTCCACCAGCTTTGAGTCGGGTTGGTTGGAGCAGATCGACACTGTTCTAAGACATTAAAACGCCGCCTCGGATGAGCTGGCTACAGGAGTTTGATGATGACATTTGGACGGGTAAACCCGCAATTCCGCCTCGAAGATCAAGGGATCGAAGGGCTGGGCAATGTCTTTTATAACCTCATGGAGCCCGCGCTGATCGAAGCCGCGCTCAAGAAAGACGAAGGCACATTGGGCAACGGAGGCACGTTTCTTGTGACCACCGGCAAGTTCACGGGCCGGTCTCCAAAAGACAAACACGTCGTCAAAACAGACAGCGTGGCCGACACCATTTGGTGGGAAAACAATGCCGAAATGACCCCCGAAGGGTTCGACAATCTGTACACAGACATGGTCGAGCACATGAAGGGTGGCGACTATTACGTACAAGATTTGGTTGGCGGCGCTGACGCACGTCATTCCATCAATGTCCGTATGGTGACCGAGCTTGCTTGGCACGGCCTATTCATTCGCACCATGCTGCGTCGCCCAGATCGCGACGACCTGAATGATTTCATTGCGGACTTTACCGTC
>ERZ1046740.1353-NODE-1353-length-17408-cov-4.501354_pt1 | contig 17408 bp, 16 predicted proteins | sample MGYA00383093_ERZ1046740 | MGnify/ENA primary metagenome ERZ1046740 (study PRJEB29581, sample SAMEA5548363) | metagenome | biome: marine; feature: coastal; material: water | depth 25 m | study: Short-term variability in the microbial, nano- and picoplankton... | reverse complement strand
ACCGAAGCTCTGCGCGAGCGCATCTTTCTCAATATCATCTCCGAATTGACACCTTCAATTGATGTTTCCCGAGCAGGATAGATTGGGAGCAAAATGGTCTCGTCCAATTCGTCTAAACTAGATGCAAACTCTTCGTAAAAATCTCTTGTCCGCGAGTATAAATGAGGCTGGAATACTCCTGTAATCCTCGAACGTGGATATAGTTTTCTAACCGACTCAATTATCGCGGCAAGTTCCTCTGGATGATGCGCATAGTCGTCGATCATCACGATAGGCTCGCGAAGCACATATTCAAATCGGCGGCGCACTCCTTCAAAAGTCCGCAATGCTTTCTTGATACTGCCTATGTCACCACCGTTGAGATGATACAAGGCAACAGCACCTATTGCATTTTCAATATTGTGCAATCCGGGCATGCTCATTTCTATATTCCGTATGTGAAAATCAGCATGATATAAATCGAAATAGAAAAATCCATCATCTATTCGAATATTGGTCCCGTGATAGGTCCCATAATCTATCCCATAAGTAAGGAAGTTGATATCTGGATTAAAGGAATATTTTAATGAATAATGTAAGACTAGTTTCCCTTCTGGTCTAACGCATTTAGCAAATTCAACAAAGGTTTTTTCTAATTCACCTGCTTCTCCATATATGTCCAAATGGTCGGCATCCATGGAGGTGATGACGGCATACTTGGGTTTCAGTTGAAGAAAAGAACGATCGTACTCATCGGCTTCGGCAACACTGACTTGCTTGCTTTTATCTGTTATAGAATTGAAATAGTTTGAATTAATATTATTTGATATTCCACCTAAAAATGCAACATGTGGGGTTCCAGATGTTCGCATTAAATGTGCTAGAATCGAAGAGGTAGTCGTCTTTCCATGTGTTCCAGCCACGCTCAAATTCACACTGTCTTGAGTAGCTAAACCCAATGCAACAGAACGCTTGATCACGGAATATCCTTCTTTTTCGAAATAGCCTTTTAAGTATAAGTCATCTGGGATTGCCGGAGTATAAACAACTAGTGTATTGTCTTTATTGAGTTCTGAAAGGTCTCTGAGGGAATAAATTTGATCTTCAAAAGTGATTCCGATTCCTTCCGATTTCAATTCATTTGTTAATGGGGAAGGAGTGAGGTCATAACCCTGGACTTCATAGCGACCAAGACTCTGAAAATAGCGTGCAAGCGAGCTCATTCCGATACCACCTATTCCCAGAAAAACGATATGTCGAAATTTGTCAAATGTCACGGTCAATCAAATACTCTATTTCATTTAATATTCGACTTGCCGCATTTGTAACTGCCATCGCTGATATATTCGATTGCAGTGACTGCAGAAGTTCATTGTCTTGAATGATCTCAATGGCCTTGTCGACTAGTTCATCTTTGGCCACATTGTCTTTTATTAAAAATGCTGCCTCTTTTTCAACCAAGGCCATGGCGTTTTTAGTTTGATGGTCTTCAGCTACGTTTGGACTCGGTACCATAATGGTTGCCTTACCTTTAGCACAGAGTTCAGAAATGCTCAATGCTCCAGCCCTTGAAATGACCAGGTCGGCACAATCATAAGCTGTGCTCATGTCTTTGATAAACTGTGTGCGCAAACCCATAACAGCAGGTTCTTTGGTGTAAAACTTACCTGTCTGCCACAGGATTTGAATATCAGCAGTTTTCAATTTGTCTAATCCCGCCTCAATAGATTCGTTGACTGTTCGTGCTCCTAAACTCCCGCCAATTATGAGAATTGTAGGTTTATCTGGATTAAGGGAAAATTGTTTACGGGCTTCTTGCTTAGATTTATTAATGCCAACTATTTCTTTTCGGATTGGGTTCCCTGTTCTGACAATTTTATCAGAAGGGAAGAAGCGTTCCATATTGTCGAATGCCACGCAGATTTTATTGGCTCTTTTGGATAATAACTTATTGGTGATACCGGGATAGCCATTCTGTTCTTGAATCAAGGTTGGAATGCCCATTCTCGAGGCCATGATGAGGAGAGGACCACTTGCGAAACCTCCAACGCCCACTACCACATCAGGGTCGATCTTTTTGATAAGCTTCTTTGACTTGTGTAAGCTACTTATCAATTTAAAAGGAAAACTCAAATTCTTAAGAGTCAATTTTCGCTGAATACCGCTGATCCAAAGTCCATGGATTTTAAAGCCTGCTTCAGGTACTTTTTGCATCTCCATTTTGTCTTTCGCACCCACGAATTCAATTCGAGCTTTCGGATATTTTTCTTCAATGGCTTTGCCAATGGCAATGGCCGGAAAAATATGGCCACCTGTACCGCCACCAGAGATTAGTATTGTTGGATTATTCTTCAATGCTCGACTCTTTAGATTCACGACTAACACTCAGTATGATGCCAAAAGCGATACTGGTAAAAAACAAACTTGTTCCACCCATACTTACTAAGGGCATCGGCAGTCCTGTGACCGGGAAAATGTGCACGGCCACACCCATATTGATAAAAGCTTGGATGACCAAACTGAAGGAAAGGCCTATGGCAAGGAAGGCCCCGAAAGCCTTGGGTGTTTTGATGACAATTTTAACTGTCCGCCAGAGTAAAACTAAGTATAACCCAATTAATACAAAGCCTCCCAATAGCCCGTATTCTTCAATGATTATGGCATATATAAAATCAGCATATGGAGAAGGAAGGAAATTTCGTTGGTGACTTTTCCCCGGGCCTTTTCCGAATATTCCACCTTCAGCAATCGCTATTTTGGCCTGTTGATTTTGATAAGATTCTTCAACCTCTTTTCCTTGGGCAAATTCGACGTAATCCTCAATACGTTCCTTCCATGTTCCCACCCTACCTTGCACATTTAGGTTTAGAATAAGAACAATCATGAGGGTTAAGCCTATGGCTCCTGTGCCCGTTAAAGCAAGTAAGTATTTCATTGGAATTCTTCCAATGAACAATACCAGTAAACAAGTCGCAAATAGCACCGCTGCGGTCGAGAGATCAGCAGGAGCTATCAACATGCAAACAAGTAAGATATGAAACAAGACTGGAAGAAATGAAGTGCGAAAACTCTTAATGGATTCTTGTTGCCGTGACAAGAATCGGGCGACGTATAGTATTAAGGCAATCTTGGCTAAATCGGAGGTTTGGAAGGACATGCCGACAACTGGAATTTGCACCCAACGGCTAGCATTGTTGATATTCGATCCGAATATTAAGGTATAAGCAAGGAGTATTATCGCTGGGTATATGATGAGTTGAGCCGGACGGGAATAAAATCTAAAATCAACCCAATGAGCCATCCACATTAAAAACAGACTTACAAAGAGAATTAATGTATGCTTGAGTAGATAAAACTCAGTGTTTCCGCCTTGTTTTGAATAGGCTAAAGTGCCGGTACTACTGTAAACAGCTAGTATGCCGAATAGGGATAAAATGGCTACTACTAGCCAAATTACTGGATCACCTTTGAGATATTTGCGACTAAACTCCAAACGCTACTTCTTACTAAAGGTTCTTAACGGCGTACTTGAATTGACGGCCACGGTCTTCGTAGTCTTCAAAAAGGTCGAAGCTTGCACAAGCAGGAGCAAGCAATACTGTTTCACCATAGTTAGCCATTCCGTGAGCCATTTTTACTGCTTCGTCGGCTGAAGTTGTATTAATGATGAGATCTACATGCTTCCCAAATGCTTGGTGAAGCTTGATATTGTTTTTTCCCATGCAGATTAATACCCGTACTTTTTCCGCAACTAGGTTTTCCAAAATCGCGTAGTCGTTACCTTTGTCTACTCCTCCTGCAATCCAGACAATGGGAGTGTTTACTGACTCCAAAGCATACCACGCGGCATTCACATTAGTTGCCTTTGAATCATTGATGAACTGCACACCTTTAACTTTAGCCACAGGCTCTAGACGGTGTTCTACGTTTTTAAAGTCCATCAGACTCTCGCGGATTACCTCGTTTCTGATGAGTAAGGAGTTGGCTACAATTGCTGCGGCCATGCTGTTATAGGTGTTGTGCTTGCCACCTATAGTCATTTGGTTAAAATTCATATCGAATTGTTGTTTGATAGGGTCTAGTTGAAAGTGAAATGATTCGTCATCTGTCCATGAGACAGAGCCTGGTCTTTTGTCGAGGCTAAATGGAATTAGTCTTGACGGAATACTTTGATCTGCTACTGCATTTGCAACAGGAGTAGAGTCCATACAGTAGATGAAGAAATCATCCTCAGTTTGATTATTGCTTATTCTGAATTTGGCTGCGGTATACTCCGCCATTCCATCATATCGATCTAAATGATCGGGAGAAATATTGAGTAAGACGGCATGATTGATTCTTGTGGTAGACATTGTTTCCAATTGGAAACTGCTCAGTTCTAGTACGAAATAGTCGTGGTCAGATTCGCTCAGAATTCGGGCGAAACTCTTTCCGAGATTTCCTGCAGCAATGGCGTCGAGTCCAGCTTTTCGTAATACATGCTCAGTAAGAAGCGTGGTGGTCGTTTTGCCATTTGTTCCTGTAATGCCAATCAAGTGAGCATTTGAGTGTCGCGCGGCGAATTCAATTTCTCCAATGCACTCAATTGATTGACTTCGGGCTTCGAGGAGGAGTGGAATACTCAATGGAATTCCGGGACTTACAATTATGGTATCTGCTTGTAAAATCTTGTCCGTGCTATGGGCACCCGATTCATATGGAATTTTTGAAGACTTCAATTCGGCGATACGAGGCGCAGCGATTTGTCCTTTGTCAGAAACAAAGACATCGTATCCTAGGCTCTGGCCCAGCAGGGCCGCACCTATGCCGCTTTCACCGGCACCCAATATGGAGATCTTTTTAGTCATACATTTTATTCCCTTATCTCAGTTTGAATGTGGCTACGGTAAGCACTGCTAGCATGATGCTCACAATCCAAAATCTCGTGACAATCTTTGGTTCTGGATATCCTTTTTTCTGGTAGTGGTGATGTAAAGGAGACATGAGAAATACGCGCTTACCTTCTCCGTATTTTTTCTTGGTATACTTGAAATAGCCTACCTGAATCATCACACTGAGGTTCTCAGCTAGGAAGACTCCACAGAGTATTGGAATCAATAATTCCTTGCGAATCATGATTGCGAAAACGGCAATGATTCCACCGATTGCTAAACTCCCGGTATCGCCCATGAATACTTGTGCTGGGTATGAATTATACCAAAGGAAACCAATACAAGCTCCCACAAATGCAGCTCCGAATATTACAAGCTCCCCCTGATCCGGTATGAACATGATATTGAGATAATCTGCGAAAATGGCGTTGCCCGATATGAAGGCAAGAGCCGCTAATGTCAGACCAATAATTGCTGAAGTCCCTGCTGCCAGTCCATCTATTCCGTCCGTGAGATTTGCCGCATTTGATACGGCAGTGACTATAAATATGACGACCAATACATAGAGTATCCAGGCCCACTTTTTTGCAGTTTCCGGAGAGAGGAAAAAGAGCAACTCAGCATAATTGAATTCATGTCCTTTTACGAATGGAATCGTAGTAACGGTTGATTTTTTATCGATCATATAGATCTTCTCTTCATGATCATTGGTTCGGACTTCTGATGCTGCTTCGATTTGAGCAATAGTCGCATTGTCTTCGTGTACGAATTCACGAACCTTTACTTCATCATTGAAGTAAAGTGTTAAACCGATTATTAAACCCAAACCAACTTGACCAACTATTTTGAACTTCCCTGCTAAACCTTTTTTGTCTTTCTTTTTAACCTTTAAGTAATCGTCTATGAAGCCGATTAGACCGCACCATACCGTGGTGACGATCATTAGGATTACATAGATGTTTCGAAGACGAGCAAATAGAAGAGTGGGAATTAGAATCGCAGAAAGGATAATCAGACCTCCCATGGTGGGGGTTCCTTGTTTTGCTTTTTCACCAGCCAGACCCAGATCTCTTACCGTTTCTGATAGTTGAAACTTTCTCAATCGCTCAATCAAGCGGCCACCAAAAAGCATACTGATGACTAGAGATATGAAAACAGCGAGGGCTGATCGGAAACTGATATATTCAAATACACCGGCTCCAGGGAGAGCAAATTTGTCTTCTAAAAATCTAAAGAGGTAATAGAACATGATCAGTTGTTTTTGGTGTTTTGGAAGAATACCTCTCGATCGTCGAATGGCATGCGTTGTCCCTTGATCTCTTGATAGGTTTCATGCCCTTTACCTGCGATCAAAATGATGTCGCCCGGGTTTGCCAAACTGATTGCTGTTCGGATTGCGTTTTCCCTATCTTCTATGGTTAATGTTTTTTTGAAATGTTGAGGCTCGACTCCCTTTTGCATTTCCTGAAGAATGTCATTGGGATCCTCGTTTCTTGGATTATCTGAGGTAAGAATAACTCGAGTGCTCAGCTTGCACGCCACTTTGGCCATGAGCGGTCTTTTCTCTCTGTCTCTATCTCCTCCGCACCCAACTACAGTGATGAGTTCTTCATTTTTTGATCGGATATTATTAATCGTTGAAAGGACATTCTCTAAGGCATCTGGAGTATGTGCGTAGTCCACAATTCCAATGACATTTTCCGGTGAGCGCATATACTGGAATCGCCCTTGAACCGATTCTAGTCGAGTCATTTGAGTGATGATTTCGTCGCTGTCAAACTCACATAGGAAAGCAGTTCCATAGACGGCTAGTAAATTGTATGCGTTGAATTCACCAACTAGCTTGAACCAAGCTTCGCTTTCATTTATGTGCAGAAGCATTCCTCCGAAATCATGTTCAAGGATTCTGGCTTTGAAATCTGCACTTCGCTTGAGTGCATATCGATATACAGAAGCCTTAGAGCCTTGGCTCATTACTGAACCATTTTTGTCATCCTTATTGACTAGTGCCCATGACTCAATTGGCAATTCATCGAATAATCGCTTCTTGGTATAGAGGTATTCTTTGAAAGTTTTGTGATAGTCGAGATGGTCGTGAGAAATGTTTGTGAATACTGCGCCTTCGAACTTTAATCCGGCAATTCGATGTTGATGGATAGCGTGAGAGCTGACCTCCATGAAACAATAACTACAACCGTCTTCCACCATTTCGCGAAGCATCTGTTGCAATCGAATCGCGTCGGGAGTTGTATGCGTAGAAGTGCGTCGTTCGGTCCCTACAATGTATTCTACTGTAGAAAGCAAACCACAATGCTCTCCGAGGCTCGTGAAAAGTTCATGAAGGAGTGAACTAACCGTTGTTTTGCCATTCGTACCAGTAATGCCAATCACCTTAATTTCCCCAGAGGGATGGTCGTAAAAGGCACTTGCCAAATGGCCTAGGGCTAAAGCGCTATTTTCTACTTGAATAAGGGTAACTGAATCGTCGATACCAGCTGGGAATTCTTCACCCATGATTATATTGGCACCGTTTTCGATAGACTTTGAGATAAAAGAATGGCCATCGCTTTGAGTCCCACGTATCGCTACGAAGAGGTTTAGATCGAAATTTGCAGATCGACTATCCATAGTCATTCCCTTTACATTCGTGTCAAGAGAGCCTTGAATAAGCACATGATTAGCGGGCAATATGGATTTCAATGCTTTCATTTTCCTACCCCCAAACTGATATATACCGTTTGACCCTTTCGAATAGCAGAACCTGCTTTTGGGCTTTGTTTTTTTACATGCCCGTAACCCGAATACCTAACCTTAACTCCCTGATTTTCTAACTGATATAGGACATCCCTTAATCCCAGTCCTTTTACGTCCGGCATTAAAGTGCCAGACTCTCTTGGATTGAATTGGTATTGGTTATTCTGCGCTGTGAACTCTCCCCATTGAGAGTTCGATTTGTTTTCTGGGATTTTTAAGTCGAGCTGCGAGGCGATTTGTTTGATGTCGTTGTACTGACCAGTAATTGTCTTGGGAATCTGACTCGGGAGAGTATCACTTAATTGAACCCTGACTGCTTTGGCATGAACCTTTCGAGCAATTTCCTTGAAGATCGGCGCAGCAACAACGGAACCGTAATATGCTCCTTGCGGCTCGTTGATTAACACCAGACATGTGTATTGAGGATTGTCTGCTGGAAAATATCCCGCAAAGCTGCCGTTATAAGTATGCTTTTCATATTTGCCGGAATTTGCAATTCGCGCCGTTCCAGTTTTCCCTGCGACAGGGAAAGGCAAACTGTTTAAGTTGCGAGCTGTTCCTCGTTCCACGACGCCCTCAAGAAAGGATTTTAGGATATCGCAGTCTTCTTTGTCGCAGATAGAGTTGACGAGCGCTTCCTCTTCATAGCTTTTTTCCATTTTACCTAAACTTCCTACACCTCTGACTAGGTAGGGCTTCATCATTCTTCCACCATTTGCAACGGCATTGTATAATGTGGCTATGTGAAGTGGAGTTAATTGCATGGAATAACCTATTGAAATAGAGGGCAGGGCAGTTCCCGACCAACCTTCTTCTTTAGGACGCAGAATAGCGGGCTGTCCGGCTCCCTTGATTCCGATGTCAATGACCTTGCTAAGGCCTAATTCATCAAAGCGTTTAAGGAATTTTTCTGGGTTCTTTCCATAGGCCTTATGAATGCTTTTGGCAGTACCAACATTCGAAGAGCGTTCGAAAATTTGTTGGAAAGACATCTGTTTAAATTGGCCTTTGTCACTGTCTTCAAAAGTGCGATCGTGGAATTTTGTTATACCCCATTCGATGTCAACCGAATCTTCTGGTTTGATTTCATTGTCTTTCAGCAACGCAATTGCTGAGATGAGTTTGGCCGTACTCCCGGGTTCGTACAAAGTTCCGACCGCATGATTAAAGCGTTCGGTATAGCCATTTTCCGTTTTCGAAAGATTGGCCATAGCTTTTATTTTGCCTGTCTTGACTTCCATCAAAATGGCGCAACCGAATGTGGCATCATATCGCTCTACACCTTTGAGTAGTGCGTCGTGAACGATGTCTTGGATTTCTACATTAAGGGTGGTGAAAAGATCAGAACCGTTCAATGGTTCTACGGTGTACTCATCGTTAATGGGTCGGTATCCTCCAGCAATCTTTTCGACGAGCATTTTACCTTTGACTCCAGAGAGTTCCTCATTGAAAGATGCCTCGAGTCCCGCACCTCGATCATTCGCATTTACGAAACCTATAGTCCTGTACATCAGTGGGCTATACGGTTTTTTTCGAATCGTGCGCTCTTCTAGAATTACTCCACCACGGTAACGACCATGCCGTAGAATTGGCCATGTTTTAAGAGCCTTAACTTCTAAATAAGAGGCATTTCGAGTTAGAAGGAAGTAAGCATTTTTATCACGGTACGCTTTCCTGAGTCGAAGTTCGTATTCTGATGCTGTTCTATTCTTAAATGTTTGACTGAAATTTTGCGCCAAATAGGGGATGTACCGCTCAAAGGAATCTGAGTGACGTTTGGATATCACATTCAAATCGAGGCTAACCTTATAGTATGGCAGTGAGGTTGCTAAGAGCTCTTCTTTGTCTGAGTATATACTTCCTCGAATTGCCGGAATCTCATGATGCTTCATTGTCTGAGTTTCAGACAGGGCCCTCCATTTATCACCTTCATGATATTGGATACGAACAATGAAGTACAAGACCAAGACACCAAAAAGACCCAGCAATGAAATACTGAGAAGGACACGCCACAATATGTCTTTCTTTACATTCACTCTTTATGTTTGGTATTTAAATCAATCGGAGCTTCTGATAATTCCTTGATATTCCTAGTCTTAAGCTTTTTAGCTACGTCAGATTGTTTGTTTTGACCAATCACTTCCGACTTCAGAGTGATATACTCAGAGCGCAATTCTTCGTTCTGTGTATTGAGCTTTTCCTTATATCTGATCTTCTTTTCAGAGCGATGGGCATTGTAGATATAGGGAATCACCAATACCGTGATAAAGGCGAGGAGTCCCATGAGTCTGAACAATGACCAATAGCCAGAATCCACCACTTCGCTTTCCTTTACTTCTTCTTTTTCGATATCGTTTTTCTCTTTATTCAATGATGCTTTCGGTTTTTATTTCGCAGGATTAATTGGCTCATCTTCATTTCTCACTGCTATGCGGAGTTTGGCACTTCGCGCTCTGGGGTTTCGCTCCATTTCTTCGTCCGTTGCCAGGAGTGGCTTTCGATTAATTGGAGTAAATGGCCGTATAACATTTCCGTAGAAGTCCTGTTCAGGCTTCCCTTCGATATTCCCTTTTTGAATTAGGTTTTTGACGAGTCTGTCTTCCAAGCTGTGATAGGTTAAGACCACTAGGCGACCACCAGGCTTGAGCGCTGAGACGGTTTCTCTGAGAAATGTAGTGAGCACCGCCATTTCTTCATTCACCTCAATTCGCAGGGCTTGAAAAATTTGTGCGAGCCCTTTATTATGGTGCTTCTTATCGAGAAAAGGTTCTACAACTGATTTGAGTTGGTTGGTCGTGTATATGGGGGATAAGCTCCGCGCTTGAACGATGGCGCGAGCTACTTGCCTTGATCTTTTGAATTCGCCATAGAGGTGAAAAATTCGTGCTAATTCTTGTTCGGTATAATTAGCTATGATCTCCTTCGCCGACTGTTTTTGGCCTTGGTCCATTCTCATGTCGAGATCGGCGTCGAAGCGGAAAGAGAACCCCCGGTCTGCGGTATCAATTTGATGTGAGGAAACGCCTAAATCTGCTAGGATTCCATCACAGGGAAACATTTCATAATATTTCAGAAAGTTCTTGAAATATTGAAAGTTGTGATTAACAAAAATTAGATTTTCGTCGTCTGGAAGATTGCGAGTAGCCTGATTGTCTTGGTCAAAACCTATGAGTTTGCCAGTTTCTAAGTGTTTTAAAATTTCTTTGCTATGTCCTCCGCCTCCGAATGTTGCGTCGACAAAATACCCGCCTGAAGTCATGTTTAGGGCCTCAACACATTCATGGAGCATGACGGGTATGTGGTAATCAGTCATCGTCATCTGGTTGTGGGCTCATTACTTCTTCAGCTAGGTCGGAAAACTCGTCGGGATCAATTTCCATCTGGTCTTCGTAATTCTTTTTCGACCAGATCTCAATTTTGTTTCCGTAGGCGTAGAAAATTAATTCGGCTTCGAATTCGGCATATTCAATAAGCTTTTTAGGAATCAATATCCGAGAAGCATTATCCATCCCGATTTCGGTTGCACCGCTATTGAACAAGCGCTTGAAACGGCGATCTTTTCTGTTGAATTCGTTGAGATTATCTAGTTTTTTGGTTTCTACCAACCACTCCTTTTTTGTAAAGAGAGTAAGACACTTGTCGAAGCCCCTATTTACAACTAGAGCCTTTACCTGATCTTTTGGTAATTGCTTTTTGAGCGCAGCAGGGATGATGACTCTCCCTTTGTCGTCCAACTTACAACTGTATTCTCCAATATACTGAGGCATGACTCGTTTTTGCGGTAATCGAAATGTAAAAATATGAAAAGTGCCCCCATAATTTCCCACAATCCCCCACTTAGTTTTTCATATTGTTTCCACATGAGTGTTAAAGTATTGTAAAAGAGAGAGTTAAAATGTGGGGGATGATTGACAAAATTTGAATGAAATTGCATTAAGGCGTTTATATGACTGCCAGATCACGTTCTGAAGGCTTCGAGCTTTGAATACTTAATTTGTTGATTTCAGACTATAGATTCACCTTGAAGGATTAACTTCGCCTTTGACAAAATCAATCGAGTTTTGGATCAAAATCCTTGGTATGTAGTTTATGTTTCTTCTCGTCAAGAGAAAAAAGCAGAGAAATACCTCACGAAAAACGGGATAGCTTCCTATTTGCCCCTTGCAAGAAAATTGCGTCAATGGTCAGATCGAAAGAAATGGGTTGACTTCCCAATGTTCAATGGCTACTTATTTGTGCGTCCGACGGATCATCAAATTGATGAGGTTCTTCAAGCGCCAGGCGTTGTTGCCTATCTAAAGTTTGAAAGAAAATATGCTTGTGTTACTGAAAAAGAAATTGAGGTTATCCGTACCATAGAATCGGCCGGATACCATGTCGAAAGCATTCACACGTCTGATGAATTTGAAATTGGGGAAAAGGTATTAGTCATGGAAGGTCCGTTGAAAAGTCAGGTTGGGCAACTGATACGCAAGAACAACGAAACCATATTCCTCGTTACCTTTGAGACGCTTGGACAAAGCATCAAGGTAAACATGCCTTATGAATTACTTAAGAAGCTAGAAATTCAGGATTAGCTTTTGCTATTATACTGCAAAGCTTTCACCACAACCACAAGTTCTTGTGGCATTTGGATTAATGAAGTTAAATCCGTTTCCGTTCAAACCATCTGAAAAATCGAGTTCAGTGCCACAGAGGTATAAAAAGCTCTTCATATCACAAACAATTTTGGCCCCATTTGATTCGAATACCTGATCGCCTTCTTTGCTCTCATTATCAAAATCGAGCTTGTAACTAAGTCCGCTACAACCTCCTCCTACTACCGAGACACGTATGAAATATTCTTCGTCCAAACCCTCGTCTGACCTTAGTTCATTCAATTTCCCCTTTGCGGTATCTGTTACAGTTATCATACTGCTCATAAGCCTATATTTCTGCTAGTCCTTGTTTAATACGATAATCATTAATCGCTGACTTGATTGCATCTTCAGCTAATACTGAACAGTGAATCTTCACTGGAGGAAGAGCGAGCTCTTCAACAATGTCCATATTGTCAATTTCCAACGCTTGATTAACCGATTTTCCCTTCAGCCATTCTGTAGCTAATGATGATGAAGCGATTGCTGAACCACAACCAAATGTTTTAAATTTTGCGTCCTCTATTACGCCTTCTTCGTTAACCGCGATTTGTAATCTCATCACGTCACCACATTCTGGTGCACCCACTAATCCAGTTCCAACATTTTTGTCAGCTTTGTCTAGTGTCCCAATATTTCTTGGGTTGTTATAATGCTCGTTTACTTTTTCTGAATATGCCATTCTATATATCTTATTGAGGTCGCTTAATGCTTCCTGTTGTCTTTTCTATAATTTTAATGCTCCTGCCATTCGACAGATTTTAAGTCAATTCCTTCTTTAAACATTTCCCATAAAGGACTCATTTCTCTGAGTTTTAATACTGCTTCTCTCACATGGTTGATCGCATAGTCGATTTCCTCCTTAGTTGTGTAGCGACTCAAACCGAAGCGCAGAGAAGAATGTGCTAAATCATCATCCAATCCAAGATTCTTAAGAACGTAACTCGGTTCAAGTGAAGCTGATGTGCACGCTGAACCGGAGGATACCGCCAAATCTTTAACACCCATCATTAAACCTTCGCCTTCAATGTATTTGAATGAGATATTAGTTATTGTTGGCAAACGGTGCTCAGTGCTGCCGTTTACATATGTTTCTTCTAATTTGGTCAATTCTGCTTCTAGGTAGTCTCTCATTTCAGAAATTCTTGCCGCATCTGATTCCATTTCGTTCATGCAGATTTCGCATGCTTTCCCGAAACCTACAATCCCTGGTACATTCAAAGTACCCGAACGCATCCCTCTCTCATGACCACCGCCATCCATTTGAGCAGTTACTTTTATACGCGGATTCTTACGTCTTACGTACAATGCGCCAACACCTTTTGGCCCGTACATCTTGTGCCCCGTAAATGACATTAGATCTATGTGATCTGCATTTACATCAACAGGTATTTTACCTACCGCTTGGGTTGCATCCGAATGAAATACGATACCTTTCTTTCTAGCTAATTCGCCAATTTCACGAATTGGTTGAACCACACCAATTTCATTGTTGGCATACATGATAGATATTAGAATAGTCTTTTCGGTGATAGCTGCTTCTAACTCATTAAGATCAATTAAGCCATCGAGATTGGGCTCTAGATAGGTGACCTCAGCTCCCAATTTCTCTACATGTTTACAAGCATCCAATACAGCTTTGTGTTCAGTATTAACTGTTATGATATGATTTCCCTTGGCAGCGTACATCTCAAATACCCCTTTAACCGCTAAGTTGTCAGATTCAGTCGCTCCTGAAGTGAAAATGATTTCTTTAGGATTAGCTCCAATTAAATTTGCAACTTGCTCACGAGCATAATCCACAGCTTCTTCTGCAGTCCACCCAAAACTGTGATTGCGACTTGCTGCATTCCCAAAATTTTCCGTGAAGAAAGGAATCATTGTATCCAAGACACGCGGATCCATTTTCGTGGTCGCGTTATTGTCGAGATATATTGGCAAAGACGGCATAATTTTTATTTAGATTAATTCTATACTGCAAATATAACGCTGCTAAGTCAAATTTGTTCCCTCAACTTAAAACCTCTTTTAAGTGGCTCTTACACAGTGTTATTGCTACCTTTGACTAAGCTTTAGAGTGTTGGTTTAAAACAGACGTGAAATGATTGATCGTATAGAACATCTTGGAATAGCAGTAAATGACCTTAGTTCAAGTGAAATTCTTTTTGAAAAACTTCTGAATCGAAAGGCGTATAAAGCTGAAGACGTAGAATCGGAAGCGGTTCGCACTCTATTCTTTCAAGTGGGTGATACTAAGGTGGAGTTATTGGAAGGTCGCTCAGAGAAAAGTGCAATCACAAAGTATCTTTCTAAACGGCGTGAAGGCATTCATCACATTGCTCTAGGAGTTCGGGATATTCATTCTGAGATCCTAAGATTGAAGAAACTGGGATTTGAATTTATTAACGACCAACCCAAAGCTGGTGCAGATGGGAAGAAAATTGTTTTCATCCACCCAAGGTCTGCAAATGGAATCTTAGTTGAACTTTGTGAAGACAGAGACGAAGAGTCCGTCGAAGAAGAGGAATAAATCTTCAACTATATTTGACAAAATGATTAAGATTAATCAAATCACCAAATTCATTCTTGGAGCACTTGCTTTAATCCTTTTGGTTTGGATAATTTGGGAGGTGAGAAGTGTTGGAATCTATTTCGGCATTTCTGTTGTGATTGCGTTAATGGGTCGACCGCTGATGCGACTCTTTTCGAAAATTCCTTTGGGAAATAAACATATGCCTAATTGGACTCAGGCTATGCTTACCTTGTTTTCTTTCATCGCGATAATTAGCCTTTTATTTAAAATATTCATTCCAATTATTAATTCTCAGATTAAGATAATTGCCTCTTTAGATGTAGAGAAATTATTGACAGCTTTTGATGCCCCATTGGAACGATTGGAGTTGTGGGCTGCAAGCATGAATTTGGAAGGAATGGACCAAGAAAGCATCCGATCCAATTTGGCTGATAAAATTGATGTTTCAATATTGGGCGATGTTTTAAGTACTGTTTTTAGCAGTATGGGCAATCTTGTCATTGCTGTATTTAGTGTATTATTCATCACATTCTTCTTGTTGAAAGATGGGAACATCGTTAATAATATGGTTGATGCATTGACCCCCGATAAATACCTCAGCAATGTTCACAGAATTTTGAGCGAAACGAAAGACTTGCTTTCGAGGTACTTCTTGGGTATAGCTCTACAAGTCAGTATTATAACCTCTATTGTAAGTATAGGGTTAACTATCGTTGGAATACCAAATGCTCTATTGATTGGACTCATTTCAGGTATAATTAACATCATTCCTTATTTAGGACCCGTAATTGGAGGGTCAATCGGTATCACATTGGGGCTGCTTTCGAATGTGCATCTAGATCTAGAAACTGAGCTACTTCCTCTTTTACTTAAAGTATCTGCTGTATTTGCTACGGCTCAACTGACCGATAATTTTATTTTGCAACCAGTGATTTTCTCTAAGAGTGTCAAGGCACATCCCTTAGAAATATTTTTAGTAATAATGATAGCGGGAACTTTGGCCGGCATAGGAGGAATGATCTTAGCTGTACCGTTTTATACGATTATGCGAATCGTGGCCAAAGAATTTTTCCAAGGTTATAAAGTAGTCCAAGGACTGACAAAAGACCTCTGACGAAATCTGTCAATAATAGCCGTAATTTTGGAAGAGCTGTCGATTAAAATCTTTGAAAACTCTCAGACTAGCGTTCAAATCGGACCAATTAGAATTCAAAGAACGATAACTCGTGAAAGAGGATAATTTCACTAGCTTCATTTGCGAATCATATAAAAACACTCCGCGTTTGATGGAAGAATTTCCGCTCGTAAAGCCATTACCTAGTTTCGCTATGTAATATTGACTCAAGTTTTTAGTGCTACCTTTTAGAATATTATTTCGATCCCCACCCAAAAAATCAGACAGAGCAGTATCTGCAATTACGATGAACTCTGAAAAAGAATAACTGCTGTCAATATTATCTAGCATGTTATTCTTGATCTTCTCAAACTCAGAAGCTTCTTCAGCGTGAAATTTGATCATTTCTGAAATTGGCAAAACAAAAACCATATGACTCTTTGATATATCGTTAAGAAGAGTTTTGTAATGTTCGTTCCGATTTTCTTTTGCTTTGAGTTCATTTAGCCGAATTTCTATTGCAACTTGAAATAAATCTCCCATTGGGCCAACAGAGTTTTTGGTCTGTTTGGATTTTACGAATTCGACATAGTTTAGTTGAAGGTCCATTCCATTGGTGAGCATAAATGCTGCTCCAACTTTTAATCCGAGATCATAATCAAAAGGACTTTTTTCGGCTTGGTTAGAAACACCTTGTCCTTTCGTACCGTCAATCGTCAAGAGACGTCTAGAGATAACCGCATTTGGCCTTAATCCAAAGCGAAGTGAGGTTTTACTTTGCTCACTTAAATGGCGGATGAAATCCAACTCTAAACCGAGTCCATTATATACATCGATCTGATTAGAGTTGTTGTTAATCCACCTGTTCTGGTATGATCCAAATCCAAGTGATTGACTCCAATTTAAGCCATTGCGCAGTATAAAGGCACTTAATCCAAATGAGGCTCGACCGGTAAAAGTATCCTTTGCAGTGGGTTTAATACTTCCCACGTGAAAAGCAGGTGTTATGCCATAACTCCAGCTGGTTTGAGCCAAAATTATCGGCGGAGTAATGGACAGGACAATTAGTAAAAGGAGTAAGCGCCGCATATTTTCAAAATGCTACTTTAACTATAGGTCAAATTTGATGCCTTGTGCTAGAGGAAGACTTGTTCCGTAATTGACGGTATTAGTTTGTCGACGCATATATGCCTTCCACGCATCTGAACCTGATTCTCGTCCACCACCGGTTTCTTTTTCCCCACCAAATGCTCCACCTATTTCTGCACCACTAGTTCCGATGTTGACATTGGCGATTCCGCAATCTGATCCCGCGTTCGATATGAAGTTTTCAGCTTCTAGAAGGTCGTCAGTAAATATTGCTGAGCTCAATCCCTGAGGAACATCGTTTTGCATTGCTATAGCTTCTTCCAAAAGCGAATACTTCATGATGTATAAAATAGGAGCGAAGGTCTCCTGTTGTACAACTGGGAAATGGTTCTGTGCTTCTACAATTGTTGGCTCTACATAACAACCACTGG
>ERZ1046740.1343-NODE-1343-length-17561-cov-5.187878_pt1 | contig 17561 bp, 14 predicted proteins | sample MGYA00383093_ERZ1046740 | MGnify/ENA primary metagenome ERZ1046740 (study PRJEB29581, sample SAMEA5548363) | metagenome | biome: marine; feature: coastal; material: water | depth 25 m | study: Short-term variability in the microbial, nano- and picoplankton... | reverse complement strand
TCGCCCTGGCATGATTTCCGGTGCTACCGGCGCATTGGCAGTGGTGATGGTCGCGCTGGTTGCAGATCACGGTGTGGAATACTTGTTCGCGACGGTTGTTCTGATGGGAGTCTTACAGATTACTGCTGGCGCTCTTCGTCTGGGTAAGTTCATCCGTATGGTGCCTCACCCGGTGATGCTGGGTTTTGTAAACGGCCTGGCTATCGTGATTTTTCTGGCGCAGCTCAGCCAGTTTGGTACGCCCGGTGAGCCTGGTTGGTTGGCGGGTACTTTTATGGAGGGCAGTATTGTTGACGTGGCCTGGCTTGAGGGCTCGCAACTGTACATGTTGTTGGGGCTGGTTATTGTCACAATGGCGGTTATTCACTTCCTGCCCAAACTGACCACTGCAGTACCCTCCTCCCTGGTGGCTATTCTTGGGGTTACTTTACTGGTGTTCGGCCTTGACCTGGATACTCGCGTGGTAGGAGACGTGGCTTCTATTAAAGGTGGCTTGCCCAGCTTTCACATTCCTACTGTTCCCCTGAGCTGGGAAACGCTGATCATTATCTTTCCCTACTCTGTGATCCTGGCCGCGATCGGCTTGATAGAATCCTTGCTGACTCTGCGCCTGGTGGATGAAATTACTGAAACCCGTGGCCGCGGAAACAAAGAGTGTGTGGGCCAGGGTATTGCCAACACCGTTACCGGTTTCTTTGGTGGTATGGGTGGTTGCGCGATGATCGGCCAGAGCATGATTAATGTGAATTCCGGTGGCCGGGGACGCCTGTCGGGTATTTCTGCGGCATTGTTCCTGCTGCTGTTTATCCTGGTTGCTTCACCCCTGATTGAGCAGATTCCTCTGGCGGCTCTGATCGGCGTGATGTTCATTGTGGTGATAGGTACATTTGAGTGGAGTAGCTTCCGGGTTATGCGCAAGGTGCCCATGACTGACGCAATGGTGCTGGTGCTGGTTTCGGCGGTTACCGTGGCTACTGACCTGGCGGTTGCTGTAATTGTCGGTGTGATAGTTTCTGCTTTGGTATTTGCCTGGGATCACGCCAAGCATGTGCAGGTAGAAGCCCGTGAAGATCACAAGGGCTCTACGGTTTACGGCGTGCGAGGCCCATTATTCTTCGGCTCAGTGGTTTCCTTCCTGGAACAGTTTGATCCTGTAGATGCCAACGACGATGTAGTGATCGATTTTGCCCGCTCCAGGGTATGTGATCACTCCGGCCTGGAGGCTATCGACACTCTGGCGGAGCGCTATTTGAATGCGGGTAAAACCCTGCATCTGGTGCACTTGAGCGCTGAATGCAAAGAGTTGTTGAGTAAGGCCGGTAACCTGGTGGAAGTGAATGTAATTGAAGATCCGCAGTACTTTGTTGCCGAGGATGCGCTCGCCTGAAGCAGTTTATTGGAGTGTTGGCCCCTCGGGATCATTGCCCGGTTCAGGAAGCGCATCGCCTCCCTCGGGTTCGGCCGGCTCTACCTCAATAGCTTCAAGTTTCTCTATTTCGATGTCTGTATGTATCGGCTCCAACTCCACCAACGTATTGCTTGCCTTACTTGAAAGCTGGCGGAAGCGATCTACCTTACCGTGAAGCCCTTGCTTGCCCGCCAGCCCTTTCACGGTTTCGTTATAGTGATTGTTGGCTGATTGCAGAGTATTACCGAGTTTTTGCAGGCGTTTGGCAACCACACAAACCTGGTTATAAACCTCACCGGCGCGGGTGGAAATTTCACGCGCTTCCTTATTGCTCTGATCAATCATCCATAAATTGGCAACGGTGCGCAGAATTGGCATGAGTGTGGTGTGTGACACCATCACCACCTGTTTTTGGTAACCGTAGTTAAACAAGTCCTTGTTGTATTTCATGGCCTCTATATAAGCGGGCTCTATGGGCATAAACATCAGAACAAAGTCCGGACTGCCCATGCCGGGAAGGTTTGCATAGTCTTTGGATGAGAGATCATCGATGTGATTGCGCACGGCCTGGGCGTGGGCCTTCAGGGCCTGCTCCCGTTCCTCATCGGTTTCTGCTGAAATGGCGCGGTCGTAATCTACCAGGGAAACCTTGCTGTCTATCACCAGGCTCTTGTCATCGGGAAGCTTAATCACAAAATCCGGCAGGCGACGCTTGCCTTCGGTGTCGCGATAATTTGCCTGTGTTTCATAGTGATCACCGGGTAACAGGCCTGCCAGTTCCAGGGTTCGTTCCAGTTGGGCCTCGCCCCAGTTACCGGTGGTTTTCTTATCCCCTTTTAAGGCAGTGGCGAGATTGGTAGCCTGGGAGTTCATCTCCAGCCCGATCTCCAGAACCTTCTTGATCTCCCCCTCCAGGGCGGTATTACCCTTAATGGATTCAGCGTGTACTTCATTCACGCGGCTCTGAAAGCCGGTAATTTGCTCACGAAAGGGTTTGAGCAGGGACTCAATGGTCTGCTTGCTGTTGGTATTAAAGCTCTCGCCTTTGGCCTCAAAAATCTTATTGGCCAACAGCTCAAAATCCTTTTTGAGGTTTTCACGGGCTTCGTTGAGCAGAGCAAGCTGTTCTGTGTGCCGGTCTTCGCGCTCATCCTGTTGGGTTTGTAGGCGGGTATAGTCATGTTGCAGGGCCTGGTAACGGTGGCTAATGCCCTCCAGTTGATTGGACGCTGTAGCCAGATCATCTGACTTTTCCCGGTACCGTTCCTGGGCCTGCTGTAATTGAGCGCTTAGCCTGGTGGCCTCATTCTGGCTGGCATGAAGAGAATCGTTCAGTTCGTCCCGGGCCTGCTCCTGTTCCTGAAGCAGAACCTCGCGGGCTTTTTGGCCCCTCAGGGCAGCGATTAACCACCCGAGAATAAGGCCGCCCAGTGCGCCTGCGGCAGCAATTAAAATCTGTAATTCTTGTTCTGTCATATGTCGCCTATTCCCCAGGGCACAGTGTAAAACAAAGCCAGAGTTGAAAGCGGATTAAATATGGGTTGGAGAAAGGGCCTGTCGCCTTTTCATGCGGCAGGAAAAAGGGGTGTTATTTAAGGAGGGCGTCGACAGCAGCTGCGAGATTTTCGAATACGGGCACGTCCTGAGGGCTTTCCAGGTCGACATTGCTGCTTTGCAAAGCAGCAACAGTCTCCTCCCCCTTGCCAGTTCTTACAAGAGCCGGCTGGCACCCGCGGGCTCGGGCACCCTGCAGGTCCTTCAGGCTATCGCCAATAAGCCAGGCGACTTGAGCCGATAGGCCCAATTCTTCTTCGGCTGCGCGAATCAGGCCGGTGGCAGGTTTGCGGCAGTCGCAGCCCTCTTTTGGCAGGTGAGGACAGTAGAAAATGCCATCGATAGCCCCGCCCTGTTCTTCCACCAACTGGCATAGACGAGCATGAATTTCTTCAAGAGTATCGAGGGTGAAATAGCCCCTGCTAAGACCAGACTGATTGGTAACAACGGCTACCCGGTAGCCCTCTTGCGAGAGCCGGGCAATGGCCTCAATGCTGCCGGGAATAGGGTGCCATTCATCCAGTGTGCGGATGTAATCGTCCGAATCCTGGTTGATGACACCATCTCGGTCCAGCAGAACCAGCTGTTGGCTATTTGCTGACAACAAGCTGGGATATGTCGGCAACCTGCAGGAACTGGTCGCGTAATGTCTTTAACAGGTTCAGTCGGTTGTTGCGCAGTGGCTCATCGTCGACATTGACCATTACACCGTCAAAAAAGGCATCTACCGGCTCGTGTAAGCCCGCCAGGCTAGCCAGCGCCTCGGTGTACTGGTCATTTTCCAGATGGTCCGAGGCGGCTTTGCCCAGCGTGTCTAGTTGTTGTGCAAGTGCTGATTCTGCAGACTCTGTGAGTAAGTTGGCGCTTACATCACCAAAGCTGTGGTCAGCTTCCAACTTGCTGAGGATATTGGAAACACGCTTGTTGGCTGCCGCCAGCGCTGCTGCTTCGGGCAATTGGGTAAATGCGTGTACGGCGTGTACCCGGCGCTGAATATCCACGGGCCTGCTCAGCTTTCTGGCGCTTACCGCGCGGAACACTTCAGAGGGTATGCCCTCCTCCTCATACCAGGCGCGGAACCGTTCAATCATGTAATCCAGCACCTGCTCGCTGGTGCCATCGGCGATGACACCGGCATCGTATTGCGCCACTGCGAGATCCAGGCATTCACGCAAATCCAGGTCCAGGTCTTTCTCTACCAGAATGCGCAATACTGCCAGTGATGCCCGGCGCAGAGCGAAGGGGTCCTTGGAGCCTGTAGGCGGTTGGCCTATGCCGAAAATGCCTACCAGCGTATCCAGCCGGTCTGCCAGGCCCAGAGCACAGGCGGTTCCAGTTTCTGGCAGCCGATCACCGGCAAACTTGGGCCAATACTGCTGCGCCAGGGCAGAGGCTACATCTGCATCTTCTCCATCGTGTAAGGCGTAGTAGGAACCGGCTATGCCCTGCATATCAGAAAACTCCAGCACCATTTCGGTAACCAGATCGGTTTTCGACAGCAAAGCCGCACGCTGTGCCAGTTCAGCGGGGGAGCCGATCTTTTGGGCAAGTGCACCGGCCAGTTTGGCCACGCGCTGGGTTTTGTCGTGCACAGTGCCCAGCTTTTGCTGAAAGACAATGCTCCGGAGTTTCTCGACTCGCTGTTCAAGACTGGTTTTCTTGTCTGTTTCAAAGAAGAAGGCCGCATCAGACAGGCGCGGGCGAATCACTCGCTCGTTACCGGCAATAACCTGTATCGGGTCTTTACTCTCTATGTTGCTGATAGTGATGAAGTTTGGCTTCAGCGCGCCATTTTCATCTACCAGGTGGAAGTACTTCTGGTGTTCTTTCATGGAAGACACCAAAGCCTCAGCGGGCACTTCCAGAAAACGCTCCTCGAAGGAGCCGGTGAGTGCCACCGGCCATTCCACCAGGCCGGTAACCTCGTCCAGCAGGGCCGGGTCGATAACGGCCGACGCCTTGAGGGCGCTGGCCTCAGTTTCAACCTGGTCGCGAATCATCTGCTGGCGCTGTTCAAAACTGGCAACGACCTTGGCATCTGCCAGTGCGCTTATGTAATCTTCAGGCCGCTTAATAACAATTTCGCCGCTGCTATGAAAACGATGACCGCGGGTTGTGTTGCCGGCGCTTAGACCCAGCACTTCGCCGTGATCGTACTTCTGTCCCAGCATGGCGATTATCCAGTGTACCGGACGCACGAACTCCACCCTGCTAGCGCCCCAGCGCATGCGCTTGGGTATGGGCAACTGGGCGATACTGCTGTGAATAATGTCGTTGAGGCAGTCGGAGGTATCAGCGCCGGGCTCCAGCTTGCGCAAGCCAAGGCGAGAGCCCTTGGGTGTATCTATGGATTCCAGATCCTCGGGCGCTACTCCCTGTTTCTTTGCAAAGCCTGCAGCTGCGGGCGTCCACTGACCGGCCTCGTCCTTGGCCCTGTCTACTGGCGGGCCAAGCACCTCCAGATTTTTGTCAGGAGCGCACAGCTCTACGCTGTCTATCAGCACGGCCAGGCGACGTGGTGTGGCGAACCATTGTACGTCGCCGTGCCCCAGTTTCTTTTGCGCCAGGCCATCAACAATGCCGTCACGAAATGCCAGACCCAAAGACTTAAGCGCTTTGGGAGGCAGCTCTTCGGTGCCCAGTTCAATCAATAAAGTATCAGTGGCCATGTTTCAGCTTGCCTCCGCCTGAATACGACCCAGTACTTCCTGGGCAATACCCTCTTCTGCCATGGGGAAGCCTAGAGCGGCGCGGGCATCGAAATAAGATTGGGCAACTGCCCTGGCCAGTGTGCGTACCCGAAGAATAAAGCGCTGCCGTTCTGTGACGGAAATGGCGTGGCGAGCATCCAGCAGGTTAAAAGTGTGGGAGGCCTTCATCACCATTTCATAGGCGGGCAGCGGCAGGTTGATTTCTACCAGCCGAATAGCTTCTTTCTCACAGTGGTCGAACAGGCCGAACAAGTGCTCTACATCCGCCTCTTCATAGTTGTAGCGGGACATTTCCACCTCGTTCTGGTGGAACACGTCGCCGTAGGTTACCCGTCCGGCGGGGCCGTCGGCCCATACCAGGTCGTAGATACTGTCCACTCCCTGCAGGTACATGGCAATGCGCTCCACACCATAGGTGATTTCACCGGTTACCGGGTAGCACTCAAGACCGCCGGCCTGCTGGAAATAGGTGAACTGGGTTACCTCCATGCCGTTGAGCCAGACTTCCCAGCCCAGACCCCAGGCGCCCAGGGTGGGAGACTCCCAGTTGTCTTCAACAAAACGGATATCATGAACTGCAGAATCGACACCAATGGCTTCAAGGGATTGCAGATACAATTCCTGAAATTCCGCAGGAGAGGGCTTCATTACCACCTGAAACTGGTAGTAGTGTTGCAGGCGATTGGGGTTTTCACCGTATCGACCATCAGTGGGTCGCCGGCTGGGCTGCACGTAGGCAGCGTTCCAGCTTTCAGGCCCAACCGCCCTCAGGAATGTAGCGGGGTGGAAAGTACCCGCACCCACCTCCATATCCAGAGGTTGTAGCACAACACAGCCCCGGTCCGCCCAAAACTGCTGTAAACGCAGTATAAGCTCCTGAAAAGTGAGAAGTTTTTCCTGAGTGTCTGCCACCGGTACTCCCGTGAGGTCGCTGCAAAAAGCCGGCTATTATACAGCCTCTTTTGTCGGCATAATACGCGCTTCACCGGAAAGTGAAATTCTCCCATGAATGCCCTGAAAGCAGCCCTCATAAGGGCATTACTCTGGCTTAGCTCGCTGCTGCCCCTGTCCTGGGCCAGGTCGATGGGCCGGGGCTTCGCCTTTTTGTACTGGCCCATAGGAGATCGCAGCCGCAAGATAACCGAGCGCAATATTCAACTGGCTTTCCCTGAGCTGAGCCTTGCTCAGCAGCAACAGCTGGCCAAGGACAGCCTTGCCGCTACAGCGGAAACAATGGCAGAAATGGGCCGGGTTTGGATGCGGCCCTGGGAGCAATTCAGCGAGCTGATCCTCAGCGTTGAAGGCTCGGAACTAATAAGTGATGCCCAAAAAGCAGGCAGAGGCGTGATAGCCATGGCCCCTCACCTGGGAAACTGGGAGGTGATAGGCCTGTATACTGCCAGCTGGTGCAATATGGTGTCCCTGTATGAGCCACCAAAACTCGCCGCCGTCGGGCCCATCATAGAAAAAGCCCGCGAACGAAGCGGGGCAACCCTGGTACCGACCGACAGCAGAGGCCTGGCAACGCTGCTGAAAAGCGTAAAGCGCGGAGCCGTGTCCGGAATCCTGCCTGACCAGGCACCTCCTGAGCTGAAAGCCGGGCAAAATGCGCCCTTTATGGGTGTGTCATGCTTCACCGGCACACTCTCCGTCAATATGATCCGCCGAACCGGAGCCCTGGCCGTTTTTGCTTACGCCAAACGAGTACCGGGAGGTTTCACCCTCCACTACCGATTGGCCGACGAGAAAATCTACGATGAGGACACCGCCGTAGCACTGGCAGCCCTCAATAAAGGGGTGGAAGATTGCGTACGAGACTGCCCGGAACAGTACCAATGGGAATACAAGAGATTCCGGGTAAGACCCAGGCAAGGGCCGGGCGTCTACGACGATTTGTAGCCAGCCTAATCCATACTGAAAACTAGGCCGGAAAGTAGAGCACGGCTTTTACCAGCGAATTGATAATTAAAGAAAGGAAACGATAACCTAATGATCTTCGGAAAAATCATAGCCGGCCTGATCGGATTTTTAGTCCTGGGCCCCTTCGGCTTGATACTGGGCGTCTTCATCGGCCATAGCTTTGACCGCGGCCTTGCCAACACCATGCGTTTTGGCTCCCCCGAAAAAGTCGCCGAGATACAAAAAAGTTTCTTCGAAACCACCTTCCTGCTCTTTGGCCACCTCGCCAAAGCCGACGGCCATATATCGCAACAGGAAATTGATCACACCGAAGCCGTAATCAACCAGATGGGCCTGGGCGGGGAGCAGCGCAAGCGAGCAATAGAATTATTTCGCCAGGGCTCAGGCGCGAGCTTTAGCCTTGTACATACTATTACCTCCTTCGTAGAAACCTGCGGTCCGCAACGGCAGCTACAACAGACCTTGTTGCTATTTCTGGTTTCATTGGCATTAGCTGACCAGAAACTGGACAGCGCAGAACACGACGCCCTGGTACAAATCGCCGAGCTTCTGGGCTTACCCCGGGCTAGGCTGGAACAGCTGCTGCAAATGGCCAAAGCACAGGAGCACTTTCACGGTGCTGGAGGATATACTGCACAGCCAGGCACCAGTCTGAAGGATGCCTACGCCGCGCTGGGCGTTAGTAAAGATGTAAGCGATCGCGACCTGAAAAAGGCCTATCGAAAACTAATGAGTGAAAACCACCCCGATAAACTGATCGCCCAGGGCGTACCCGATGACATGATCAGGCTGGCTACCGAGCGTTCCCAGGAAATATCCGCTGCCTACGACATGATCAAAAAGAGCAGGGAGTGATCAGATCTTCCAGAACATGGGGGTGAACAGCACCAGCAGGGTGAATATTTCAAGACGGCCCAGCAGCATGGTGAAGCAGAGAATACCCTGGGAAGCGCTGCTGATCGAAGAGTAATTTGCCGCGACTTCTCCCAGACCCGGGCCCAGGTTGTTCAGAGCGGCAGCCACTGCTGAAAATGCGGTAGTGAAATCCAACCCGGTGGCCATCAACAACAGCATGATGACTATAAATGACGAGGCGTAAACCGCGAAAAAACTCCATACGGCGCTGACCACGCTAGCTTCTACTCGACGACGGCCTACCTTTAACGGGATAACCGCATGAGGGTGAATCAATTGCTTCAACTCCCGGATGCCCTGCTTGTAGATCAGCATCAGGCGCATGGCTTTCATGCCGCCGCCGGTAGAGCCCACACAGCCGCCCATAAAGGAAAACATTAACAGCATTACAGGTAGGAACGATGGCCAGGAAGCGAAATCCTGTGTGGCGAAGCCTGTGGTTGTTGTGATGGAGATGGCCTGGAAAATTCCGTGCACTGCACTTTCTCCCGCGACCATGGTACCTGAGAACACCAGATAAACGCAGGTGATCGAAATGCAGACCAACAGCACGCCGGAGAAGAACCGGGTTTCGGAATCCTTGCGGTAAGCCGTTACAGTGCGACGGCGCCAGGCAATAAAGTGCAGTCCGAAATTAATAGCAGAAATGTACATAAACAGACTGCAAACCAGCAGGACGGCATCACTTTCGAAGTAGCCCATACTTGCGTCGTGGGTAGAAAAGCCGCCGATGGCAACGGTGGAGAGCGAATGAGCAATCGCATCGAAACCATTCATACCCGCCATATAGTAGGCCCCTGCGCAAATCAGGGTGAGCGCGATATAAACGGCTGCCAGCGCCTTGGCGGTTTCAGTAATTCGCGGTGTTAGTTTGCTGTCCTTGGAAGGCCCAGGAGTCTCGGCCTTGTACAGCTGCATGCCACCAATTCCGAGCATAGGCAGAACAGCTACTGCCACTACGATGATTCCGATGCCGCCCATCCACTGCAGAAGTTGGCGATAAATCAGAATAGAGCGGGGCAGGTCATCGAGGCCGACGATAACGGTTGCGCCGGTGGTCGTCAGTCCGGAGATGGATTCGAAAATCGACTCCATTACCGAAAGCTCCAGGGCATCAGTCAGGGCGAAGGGCAAAGCACCGTAGAGCCCCAGAACTGTCCAGAACAGTGAGGTAATCAGGAAGCCATCGCGAATGCGTAACTCGTGCCGCGAGTTATGAAAAGGAAGCCACAGCGCAAGTCCGGAGCAAAAAGTGATGCTGATAGCGGAAAGAAATCCGGTGGCAGTGCCGTCCTCTGTCAGCAGTGCCATGATTAAGGGCACCAGCATGCTAGTGCTGAATAGCATCAGCAGGATGCCCAGTATGCGAAAAGAGACGGTGAGGTGCATGCTCCCGGCCGCCTAGGAAAAGAAGCCGAAGCCCACGGCGAACAGCTTCTCTACTGCATGGATCTTACTGCGGTCCACCAAAAAGAGAATAACGTGGTCGTCGGTTTCTACCACCACATGGCGGTGGGCAATCAGCACTTCATCGCCACGTACAATCGCGCCAATGGTCACTCCCTCGGGCAGGGTGATTTCATCGAGGCGCCTGCCTACCACTTTGGAAGAGTAGGCATCACCGTGTGCGGTCACCTCGATTGCCTCTGCTGCACCGCGGCGCAGGGAGTGTACGTTGCTAATGTCGCCCTTGCGCACGTGCGTAAGCAGGCTGCCAATGGTGATCTGCTGGGGAGAGATGGCAATGTCGATTTCATCCCCTACTAATTCCGCATAGGCGGGGTTGGTAATCAGGGTGATCACTTTTTTTGCTCCCATGCGCTTGGCGAGCATGGACATCATGATGTTGGATTCGTCGTTATTGGTAAGGGCGCAAAATACGTCGGTGGCTTCAATATTCTCTGAACTGAGTAGCTGCGGCTCCGCTGCGCTGCCGTTGAGAACAATGGTGTGCTTGAGCCGCTCCGCCAGCGTCCTGCAGCGGGTGTAGGAGCGCTCTATAACTTTTACCTTGTACAGATTCTCAATATTGAACGCCAGGGTAGCGCCAATATTGCCGCCGCCGGCAATCATCACGCGCTTGTAGGCTTTGTCGACTTTGCGTAGCTCGGACATTACTGCTCGGATGTTTTCCCTGGCGGCGATAAAAAACACTTCATCGTCCGCCTCCACAACGGTATTGCCCTCGGGAATGATTGGCCTGTCCTGACGGAAGATGGCCGCTACCCGGGTATCCACCTTGGGCATGTGCTTGCGGATTTCCTGTAACTCCTGGCCGACAATGGGCCCACCGTAATAAGCTCGCACCGCTACCAGTTGTACCCTGCCCTCGGCGAAATCCAGAACCTGCAGGGCGCCGGGGTTGGCGATCAAGCGTTGGATATTCTGGGTCACCAGCTGTTCGGGACCGATGATTACGTCTACCGGAATGTGGTCGCGGGTGAATAACTGCTCTTGGTGGGTCAGGTAGTTTGGCGAGCGTACCCGTGAAATTTTAGTGGGCGTGTTGAACAGGGTGTGGGCCACCTGGCAGGCCATCATATTGATTTCGTCACTGTTGGTAACGGCAATCAACATATCAGCATCTTCAGCGCCGGCTTTATACAGGACATTGGGATGGGAGGCGCCACCGGTAACGGTGCCTATATCCAGGCGATCCTGGAGTACGCGCAGCTTGTCGCCGTCTGTGTCTACAACGGTAATGTCGTTCTGTTCGTCGGCGAGGTGCTCTGCCAGGGTACCGCCAACCTGGCCGGCACCAAGAATAATGATCTTCATGTCACGCGGAGCTCAGATGAATCTGTCTGCACAATAAATAAAAGGCCCGCTGAATGTAAGGGTCATGGGCGGGGAATTATGCACATTTGTTACGGAGTTCATACGGCGGTTTTTCTTAGCCTGGCGTAGAACAGACCGTCTGGTCCACCCTCCTGCGGCAAAACCTGGCGCCCGGTGACTGTCGCGGTTCCCCAGTTTGCATCAATCACCCCCAGTTGAGCATCGGGTTGTTGGCTGAGGAATTCTTCAACCACCTCGTCGTTCTCTTCTTTTAATACAGAGCAGGTGGCGTACAACAGGCTGCCGCCACGCTTCAGCAGGGGCCATAGGCCGGTGATTATATCCAGTTGTTGAGCTGCCATTTGCGCGATATCAGATTCGCGACGCAATAACTTCACGTCGGGGTGACGACGGATAACGCCAGTTGCAGAACAGGGCGCATCGACCAGGATGCGATCGAAACTCTCCGTGGCCAGGCCCGCGTCTGGCTTTGCTGCATCGGTGGCAATTATTGTGGCCCGAAGCGCCAGTCGTTCAAGATTCTGTTCTACCCGCTCTAATCGGCTGTGATCAATATCGGCGGCTACCAATTCCTCGAGCTCCGGTTGTAGCTCCAGAATGTGGCAGCTCTTGCCGCCGGGAGCGGCACAGGCATCCAGAACACGGTCTCCGGGAGAGGCATCAAGCACCATCGCTGCCAGTTGGGCGGACTCATCCTGAATACTGAGCTCTCCCAGATCGAACCCGGGGAGTGAAGAAACATCTACAGCCTGCGACAGGTAAATGGCATGGGGGCCAAGCTCCCCCGCACAGGCTTCAATGTCGGCCGCAGCCAGCTTTTCCAGGCAGGCCTCGCGGGACAGGCGAGCGCTGTTCACCCGCAGAGTCATGGGTGGCTGGCTATTGTTGGCGTCGAGAATAGCGGTGAGGTTTTCAGGCCATTGCTGTTGCAGGGACTGGTACAACCAACGTGGATGGCTGGTGGCAGCGGCATCATCCAGATTTGTAAGTAATTGCACCCCTTCTCGCTGAAAGCGCCGCAGAATGGCGTTCACCATACCGCGAGCCCAGGGCTTTTTCAGTGTCTTGGTCGCTCCCACGGTTTCACCCACCGCCGCGTGATCGGGGATGCGGGTATGTTGCAGCTGGTACAGGCCGCACAGTAACAGGCCCTGAATGTCTGCGTCTTTGTCTTTTAGGGGCTTTCCCAATACTTGTTTCAACACCGCCTGAAGTTGGGGCTCCTGACGCAGGGTGCCGTAACACAATTGTTGCAGCAGGCCCCGGTCCCGCAGTGGGACCCTATCAAGTGCTGGTGGTAGCACTTGATTCAGGGATTTTCCCGTTAACACCTCTCCCAGCACCTTCGCGGCGATCGCCCGTGTATTTGTTGCCATCAGTTGGATGCCTCGGGTAAGTCAAAACAGGCGCCCGCAGCGAATAGGTGGGCATGGGCGTTAAGTAGCTGTGAGGCAGGCATCGCCTTGCCACCTGGAAGCTGCAGAGTTTGCAAGCTTAATTGGCCCTGGCCGCAGTTGACTAAAATGCCGTCTTCATTTGCGCGCAAAATGGTTCCCGGTGTATCGGGAAGCGGGCCTGTGCCAGCGAGTTTCGCCTGCTGGACTTTGACCCGGTCGCTCCCAAGAGTGCTGAAACAGACCGGAAAGGGGTTGAAAGCGCGTATTGTCCTGTCCAGCTCCGTGGCACTCTGCTGCCAGTCGATACGAGCCTCGGGCTTGAGAATCTTGCTGGCGTAAGTGGCACCGTCCTCACTTTGTTCCTGTCGTCGACCCTGGTAGCCAGGAAGGTCTTGCAGTACCTGTAACAGCAACGGCCCGCCAAGGGTTGCCAACTCATCGTGGAGACTTGCGGCGCTGGTGTCAGGGCCGATAGTACAACTCACGGTTGCTAGAATATCTCCGGTGTCCAGGCCGGCGTCCATCTGCATGATGGTAATGCCGGTTTGAGCGTCCCCTGCCTCGATGGCCCGCTGTATCGGTGCTGCACCGCGCCAGCGAGGAAGCAGTGACGCGTGAACGTTCAGGCAGCCACGCCTGGGAGCATCCAGCACCTCCTGCGGCAGAATCAGTCCGTAGGCAACCACTATCATGACATCGGCACCCAGTGTGGCGAGCTCTGCCTGGGCTTGTTCGTTTTTCAGGGAGGCCGGTTGAAATACTGGCAGACCGGTTGCCAGGGCCAGTTTCTTGACCGGGCTGGCGGTGAGCTTTTTGCCCCTTCCTGCGGGCCTGTCCGGTTGCGTATACACTGCTATAAGTTGGTGCTTACTCTCTCTGAGAGCATTAAGGTGTAGAGCAGCAAACTCGGGTGTGCCGGCAAAAATGATTTTCAGTGGATCCATGGCTCAGCCCTGGCGTCGCTGGTTTTTCTCCAGCTTCTTGCGAATGCGCTGGCGCTTCAGTGGAGAGATATAATCAACGAATAATGTACCATCCAGGTGGTCAATCTCGTGCTGCAGGCAGATTGCTGGCAGGCCCTCCAGTTCTTCGGTAAAGGCCTGCCCGTCCCGATCCAGAGCGCTGACCTCGATACGCCGGGGGCGGTTTACCGTTTCATAGAAACCGGGTACGGACAGGCAGCCCTCATCATATTCCCCCAGTTCTTTGTCCAGCACCGTAATCTCGGGGTTGATGAACACCTGGGGCTGGTCCTGTTCTTCGGAGAGGTCAATGACCAGCACGCGGCGATGAACATTAACCTGGGTCGCCGCCAGGCCTATGCCGGGCGCGTCATACATGGTTTCGAACATGTCATCGATTAGTTTACGCAGCGCATCGTCCACCGCCTGTACCGGCTTTGCCACAGTGCGCAGCCGGGGGTCGGGAAATTCCAGTATATCCAGTACTGCCATGATTTTCGGGCTCTTTGGAAGGTCATGAGAGAGTCGTGAATTAATAACATTAGGGTTGCCAGCGATAGTTAGCGGCAGCACACTGTAGGCATTATACAGCCTGTGGATGCGGGGCGCCCAGTATTGCTGGGAAGCCGTCTACGGGGAATCTGCTATGCTTATCGGCATGGGGCGGACAATAACAAGGCTGGGCAGGGACGTAACAATGAAAACAAGGCCAATTTCTATTTGCCTGCTGCTGGTGGCACTCTTTTTTTGTGGCACTTTGCAGGCGGAAGTCGAGATAAGAGACGATGTACCCGAGGTGTATATCGTCAAGAAGGGTGACACCCTCTGGGGTATTTCCGGTATGTATTTGCGAGAGCCCTGGCTCTGGCCGGAGCTGTGGGATGTAAACCCGCAGATCGATAATCCCCATCTTATCTACCCTGGCGATGAGCTTTACCTGGTCTGGATTGACGGCCAGCCGCGCCTGCGTATGCGCCGGGGTCGGGATATAAAGCTTACCCCGAATATGCGGGTCTCCCCGCTGGACCTGGCTATCCCTATTATTCCCCTGGATGAGATCGGTGCGTTTCTTATGAGCCACCGCATACTCGATGCTGATGATCTGAACAATTCTGCCTGGATTGTCGCGGGCTCACAGGGTCACCTGCTCAGCGCTCCGGGCGACCGTATCTTCGGCCGCGGGCCGTTTCCCGAGGGGGAGCGCGCCTACGGCATTTACAGGGCCGGGGATACCTATATTGATCCCCTGACCCAAGAGTTGCTGGGCTATCAGGCCCAGGATATTGGTAACGCCAATCTTCTGAGCAGCAACAAAGAAGAGATAAAGGAACTGGAGATTAACCGGATCACTGAAGAAGTGCGCCTGACGGACCGCTTGCTGCCCATGGAAGAGCGAATAATCGACGCCACTTTCCATCCCCGCGCACCGGCGACAGAAATCCAAAATGGGTTCATGATTGCCGTTGATGGCGGTGTTACCCAGATCGGCACCATGGATATCGTGGTATTGAACAGGGGCAAGCGCGACGGCCTGGAAGTGGGTCACGTGTTGGCCGTATACCAGACCGGCGAGCTGGTATTTGACCGGGTGACTGAAACCAATGTTAAGCTGCCGGATGTTCGCGCTGGCCTGGCCATGGTGTTTGAAGCATTCGAGAAAGCGAGCTACGCCATCATTATCAAATCCAGCCATCCGCTTAAAGTTGGGGACAAGGTTAAGAACCCCTGATTCGTTAAGAACAAGGACGCGGCAGGACGCTGCGCCCGGGGCCTGGCCCCATTAACCAGCAGACATAACGTCAAGGAAGATGTATGAACGTTGTCGACCCCAGCGGGGCCGGCCCAGCCGGCACCGAGATAATCACCCTATCTGATTTGCGCTATCCGCCCCTGTTGCGGGAAATTCACGACCCCCCCGATCTGCTTTATGTTCGCGGCGACCCTCAGTTGTTGTTGCAACCCCAGTTGGCCATTGTTGGGTCCCGCCGGGCAAGTGCGATTGCACAGCGACTGGCCGCAGAATTTGCTGGCCAGTTGGTAGCTGCGGGACTTGTCGTTACCAGTGGCCTGGCTCTGGGTATAGACGGTGCCGCCCACCGTGGGGCGCTGGATGCCGGGGGTAAGAGCGTCGGGGTGATGGCGACTGGTATTGACGAAATCTACCCCCGCAGGCACCGCAACCTGGGACTGGCACTGGCTGAGTCTGGCTGTCTGGTGACAGAGTTCCCGCCGGGCACTGTGCCGCGAAAAGAGAACTTTCCCCAGCGCAATCGCATAATTAGTGGGCTTTCTCTGGGGGTGCTGGTGGTTGAGGCGGCACTTCCCAGTGGCTCCCTGATTACCGCAGCCAGTGCCATGGAACAGAGTCGGGAAGTGTTCACCCTGCCCTGGTCAATCGCCCATCAGGGGGGTGCCGGCTGCCTGCGCCTGCTTCGAGATGGGGCGAAAATGGTGCTACATGTCGATGATATTGTTGAAGAGCTTGCATCTCTGTATGAGTTACAGAAAGACCTGTTTCCAATCCCTGCAGATGTACAAGAGCCTGAGCTTTCCGAAGACCAGCAAGAACTGGCTCAACTGTTAGGATGTGAGGCGGTCAGCCTTGATGAACTGGTGACCGCCTCCGGGCAATCAGCCGCTCAAGTGATGACCGGGCTGTCGGAATTGGAGCTTGCGGGCCGCATCCGGCGCTGTGACGGAGGATATATGCGCAGCTGAAAGGCCGATAAACCTTGCCAATTCGCTCCCGGTTGGTTAAATTTCGCGCTTTTTTGAGGGCGGCTGAAATGCAGCGCCCGGTATGACTGGAGATTGATGATGAGTAAGCCATTTGTAGGGATTGTTATGGGGTCAGATTCCGACCTGCCAGTAATGGAAGCCTGCTTCCAGGTGCTGCGCTCCTTCGATATTCCTTTTGAAGCCCGCATCACCTCAGCGCACCGTACTCCCCAGGTTACCAAGGAGTATATTGCTGATGCCGAGTCGCGTGGTTGTGGTGTCTTCATAGCCGCTGCGGGCATGGCGGCCCACCTTGCCGGTGCCGTCTCGGCGGCTACTGTCAGGCCTGTTATAGGCGTTCCCATGAACTCCTCACTGGATGGCCTGGACGCCCTGCTCTCCACCGTGCAGATGCCAGCAGGCATTCCCGTGGCCACTGTCGCTATTGGCAAGGCCGGCGCCAAGAATGCGGCTTACCTGGCAGCCCAGATCCTGTCTACCGCAGACACTGAAATGGCTGATAGGTTGCGGGCGGAACGTGCCTCCAATGCTGCGACCATCGCAGAAAAAGATGCCGCTCTCCAGGAATCCCTGAAGGGCTGATTTTGCCCACCACACCCTCCACTTTGCGCCTGGGGGCGGCGCTGACCGCCCTTGAATATGGTGGTGTTATAGCCTGCCCTACTGAAGCCGTGTGGGGCCTGAGCTGTGATCCGGATAACCCTAGCGCTGTTCGTCGTCTGTTGGCGTTGAAGCGCAGGCCTGTACACAAAGGACTGATTCTGGTTGCCGCCAATGAAAGCCAACTGGGCTTTTTGTTAACTGATCTGTCTCAGGGGCAGCGACAAACCCTCAGCGACAGCTGGCCTGGCCCTTCTACCTGGCTGATCCCCCATCAGGGGCGAGTGCAGCCCTGGATTCACGGCGGTCATGAGACTGTAGCCGTGCGGGTCACCGCGCACCCCACAATGCGAGCCCTTTGTGAAGGCTTCGGCGGCCCGTTGGTGTCAACATCGGCCAACCCCTCGGGCAGTCAGCCCCCCAGGGAAAGGTTTCAGCTTATTCGCTACTTTGGCGATGAACTCGATGCCGTTCTCAGCGGTGCTGTTGGCGATAGTCGCCGGCTCAGCCTTCTCCGCGATCTTGTCAGAGGAAAAACGATTCTCAGTGGAACATA
>ERZ1046740.1342-NODE-1342-length-17566-cov-5.745017_pt1 | contig 17566 bp, 10 predicted proteins | sample MGYA00383093_ERZ1046740 | MGnify/ENA primary metagenome ERZ1046740 (study PRJEB29581, sample SAMEA5548363) | metagenome | biome: marine; feature: coastal; material: water | depth 25 m | study: Short-term variability in the microbial, nano- and picoplankton... | reverse complement strand
TACGAGCTGCTTGAGCAAGTCCTGTCTTTTCTTTGACTACAAGGAGTACAGACTTAGGCGTCTTTCGTACTCGACCACGCATGGTTGCTTTACCAGCACGAATCTTTCTGTTAGAGCGAGCACGATGAAGATCGTGTCCGAGTCCAAGTTCGGTGAAGATTGCAATGACCTTGCGAGTAGCGGAGCCATGGTTGAAGGCTTCGATGTTGTATTCGGAAGTCTTTCCGTCAACTGTCTCGGTGTAATTGCCTAGAATGATTGGTAGGTGCTCGATGGATTCATCGAGTTGATGTCCACGAGAGGTAACCATATCCATATCGACAGTTGCAGAGAGAGCAGCGTCACGAGCAAGACGTCGTTGCTTTGTGTTGAACTTTCGAGCCCAGATCTTTTCGACCTTAGGTCCGTGTGCACGGCGTCCACCAAGTGTGTGCGGGTTTTGAGCACCACGGCGTTGACCAGTACGGCGCATAATACGAGAGACACCACGTCCCTTCCCCCACCATTCGACGGAGTGCTTCATACCAGCCATAGGACGGCGCTTACCGACGTGTCGGCGAGAACCGTATGCTTGTCGGCGGTTAGCTCGGCTTGATGCAACTGCATCACGGACGAGATCTTCACGAACAGATACAGAGAATGCTTCCGGGAGTGTGATCTTAGAGCCATCTTCAACAGTGATGTCAAAGGTGCTTTGCAAACGACCTGCATCCATTTCATCTTGTGTAATGGTGTTTGAAATATTCTTTACAGCGACTTTCATCTTCAGACCCCCTGCTTGCTACGTGTACTTACGTAGGTGATTTCGAGTGGATGCTGTTCTTCGTTGGAGCGAAGGGCATCACGGAATCGAATCAGTCTCTTTGCAGGTCCTGGGACACTGCCTTTGACGAGAATGTAGTCTGAATTGACTTCACCATAGCGTAGGAACCCACCGGATGGTGTGATTGAATGATCCTCTGGGTTAGCGATTCGTAGAACACGCTTGTTAAACTCAGTTCGCTGATGGTAACCAGTTTGTCCACCTTGACGAATAGTCTTACGGACATACCCGGTACCGAAGTCACCCATGTTACCGTGTTGACGTCGCTTCTTGGAGTTCTTGTGAGATTGGAGTTTACCACCAAATCTCTTGATAACACCTTGCCATCCGTATCCTTTGGTAATTGCAACAATGTCAGTCATTGCGCCTTCTTCGAATGCGTCAGTGAATGAGACTTCATGCCCAAGACGTTCTTGAGCGAAAGCGAGTTGATCGCTGGTTGAACCGCCACCGAGGCCGACTTCCATGACTTCAGGTACCTTAGAAGGTGAACCAGTGACGTTGGATGGTTGAGTAGCTACAATAAGACGAACTTCGCAGATGTCTTGCTTTCCGAGGTTATCGAAATGCTCTTCTGCGTTGTGGTTCTTACGGTTAGAAACACGTTGGAAAATTTCAGGGAAGGATTCTGTAAGTGATTCAGCGTCAACCCATACTTCGCCAGCGGCTTGCTTTCCATAGGGCGTCATTCGGTATCCACGGACACCGAGAATTCGCATCTTTGGTACTTCGACAACAGTGACTGGAACACGAATTTCCTGTCCTGCACTTGTTGATCGTGGATTGAGGTCTCGGGCAAGAACGTGTGTCATTCCTGCTTTCCAACCTGCAAATCCTTGCATTCTTACTTCACTTGCATCGCTGGTAGGCCATGACTTGACGTGACCGAAAGGTCTGTTGGCCCGCTTGCGCGGGCTAAACGCCATGCTACCTCGGCGTGGGTGGTTTCTTTTTGCCATTTTGGGCTCCTCCATAATTCTACAACACAGAGGCTCCGGAGAGCGTGCGAGGGCTCGTCGGGCCAGGAGTAGCCGTGACACAGAACACCATTCCCACAAACGGGGGACAGTGCCAGTGGGTTCCTTTCGGATTGCCCTAAGTGTCTGGCTGCTCACCTTTGGAGCAACCCTCCGACTTTCCACCCATATATGAGTAGTTCGGTTTAGAAGGGGTTGGAAATAAAGCGACGTTGGCTCGTTTTGAACCCTACAATCATCCTTTTGAACCCTCGGCATTAACCCTGTTCATGCCTGAATTATGCCATCCGTTTCTCAACGATGGTATCGAAGCAAGGGCATATCAAATCGCAGCAGCAAAGGAATGTATTCGAACATCAACCTTACTCGTCATGCCAACAGGTTTCGGTAAAACCGCAGTCCAGTGGTACTGCATGGCAGAGGCTTTAGCAACTGGAATAGAGAAAATCGTGCTCACTGCGCCAACCGTTGGCCTTGTAGAGCAACAACGAAAGATGGCTGTTGAACGACTTAATATTCCATCTGACCAAATCAAAACCTACACGGGAAGCGACCGCCCTGCTAAGCGAGGAATACTATGGAAGGAAGCGAAAATGGTGATTGCAACACCCCAAGTCATACGCAACGATGTCGATTCTGGTTTGATTTCTTTGGCTGATGTCGGACTCCTCATTATCGATGAAGCACATCATGCAAAGGGAAATCATGCAACAGCACAAGTTGCAGATCGATACAAACAGCAAGGGAAGAAAACATGGATTGTGGCTGCAACAGCAAGCCCGGGTTCGACCAAGAAGAACATCGAAGCATTGAGAATAAGACTTGGCGTAGAACAAATCTTTGTCGCTAACCGTGAAGATTCCTTGCTCAAGCCATATGCCGTTGATATGAACATTGCAACGATTCGTTTGATGCTCGATAGTACAACTATCTCTTTATTGGAACCTCTTGAAGCAGATCAACAGGATCAAACCGATGTGCTGCGAAGACAAGGATTCCTTGCACCTACGGAACACATCACTGCAGGAATTATTGAAGAAGCAGCTCAAAGGGCAAGTATTGCAATCTCAAGACGAGATCCCAGAGGATACGATGCTGCAAAGCGAATCTCAGATGTTCGCAGAATGCATATGTTACTTGACTTGATTAAAACTCAGGGAATTCGTTCAGCACGTTCATACTTGCAACGAGCAGAAGAGGAGAGCCGAGATGGGGAGCGTTCAACAAACAGATTTCTCAAAAAGTCAGTCATACACAACTTCAGATTGGCAGTGGAATCGATTGAGGAATGCCATCCTAAGAGTCAACAGGTCTCAGATTTGGTTACAAAGCATCTCGATGAGTTTCCAGAAGATAGAGTCCTCATATTCAGCGAATACCGAGATACTGTACGTCACTTAGTGGAAGACCTCAATACAATTCCAGGAGCAAATGTTGATCGTTTCATTGGCCAAAGTAAGCGTGGAAAACGACAAGGTATGACTCAAAAGCAGCAATTAGCCCAACTCGAACGATTTCGTGAAGGAGAAATAAATGTCCTTGTTGCAACTTCGGTTGGAGAAGAAGGATTGGACGTACCTTCGGCCTCTATGGTTCTGTTCTACGAGCCCGTTCCAAGCGCAATCCGTGCTATTCAGCGACGAGGACGAACTGCTCGACAAAGTAGCGGATCTGTTCACGTATTGGTTGCGAATAACACAAGAGATGTCTATGTCCTTCAAGCATCTCAAATCAAGGAGGCACGAATGCACAGCGTATTGGGACGCATGAGAGATATTACCACGTTAACATCGAATCGGGTTGAAGACATGTCGATGCCGAAGTTTTCGGTAAAAACCGAAGAGAAAACCGTCCCTGTGGGCGATTTTCTCAACTCTGAAATAGCCCGTTACAAATCTATAGAAGAAGTTGTATCGGAGACAAAGGATACAACCTCCGGATCTGATAAGACGGAAGAGGGTAATACTGAAGAAAAGAAGATCTACACTCGTTCAAGAGGTCAAAAAAGTCTCTTTGAATTTGGTACTGAAGAAGAATCAGACCCTTGGAAACCAATCCTCGATGGTCGTGACGACATCAACCGCCAATAATCTTGACACGAGTTCTTAGTTGAGCAAGACGGTCAGGGAAGTGACCTAATGCGAATGCAACCAGTTCAGCAAGATGAATGACTGGCATTGTAGTATCCTTCCCAGTGACTTTCCCTGCTTTCACTTGATATGAATCCAAGTTAGCGTGTGAGATTGTACAAGCACTGACCATGAGTTCAGCACCGGATTGCTTTGCATCTGAAAGTACAGCTGCTGTCATTTTCATTGCCGTTTTTTCGTTGGTAAGCAGACTTGGTGAGCCGACACTCTGACACTTAGAATCGTATTCAACAGGCGTACCGCCAAGAGCTGTGATAAGATCCTCGAGATAAGATGGATTGAATGCATCATCCTCACTGCAGAATCCATCACGTTGCATGTAAGGCCCGTAATAGGCTGCAACATCCATTCCCAATGGATTCAATACAGCGGCTTTGATTTTGTCGAGACCAATTTCTTCAACAAGAAGATGAAGTAAATGGCGAGACTTTGATTCGCCCATGTATTCTATGTTTGAACTTCGAGCAATGAGATTGTTCAGTTGTGAAGCGAGTAGAGGGTCTGCAGCCATGGTCGTTGCAGTATCACAAAGAATACTATGAGAGGTGGCGCATGAAGTCATGATGTCGAGGCCTTTTTCCTCAGCAAGTGCAAGATTGCGTGCAGCAAGTGCGTGTTGCAAGCGAGGTGATGCTTGTCGAATGATGTTTCCACCATCAGAAGTGGCTTTAGGCAATTCAATCAAATTAATGCCAAGTGTCTTGCAGAGTGGTTGGATGCAATCCTCTACTTCCATCATTGCTCCACGAGCGACGTTTCCCGGATAGTATGCTACCTGCATGTTTTCACCTCAGAACCTCTGGTCGAGTTCGTTAAACAAACTCACTACTTCGTGATGATCGTCAACCTTTGAATTGATCATGTTTGGAATCTTACCAACACCTGCTGGTGGGAGTAAGAGTGCTTGAAGGCTACGAATTGGAGGGCCACCAGTACGGGTGAATCCAAGCATCATTCGCGCTGAAACGCCAGAGAATACGTTGGAAACCAGACCAATTGGTCCCAATACTTGTCGATAGAGGGTTGTTTCATTCAACTTACCAGACCACTTGACAGAGCGCCCGTACCACTTGACGAGACGGCCGTGGCGGCCAGCGTTTTTGTATTCAGTTAGCAATGTGCTTCGTGCGTCGTTAAGTGTATCTGCAACCAAGGCTCCAGAGAAACCATGTCGAGCGATTGAGGAAGGATCTGTTTCACTCCAAATGCCGCCTTGTTCTTGCAGGCTTGCGAGTAATTGTGAACGTTGTTTCATTGAAGTACGAGGATCGTTGATGCGAACCCAGCGTTGCAAGTGGATACCAGGTCCAACATAAGCTGTGTCGAAATCAACGGTATCCGACATGCCGTGTGCAAGCAGATGGCTTGACACAGGGTTCATCTTGTGGAGAGAAAGGGCTGTTTCAGAGGCGAGAACGCCTACTGCTTTACCGCTGATGAGACGCTCTCCTTCTCTTGGGTCGGCTTGAATCCATGGATTGGCTTTCGCTCGGTGTTCTTCGAAACGACGGGTATCAACAATCAAGTCTCTAAGGATAGGGAATCCTGGCAAAGGCTCAACACGCAAACGACCGTTGCTAACGACTTCACCGACTCGAGCGATGTCTGCTAGGACAATACGTCCGTTTACACGAACACCTGTTGTTGCAGTTCCTGCTGTGTTTCCACGGCGGAATGCGAAACTGCCATCAACATCACGTTGGAAGTTGAGGAAGAGATCTTCCAATGAGGCTGAAGCAGGCACTGTTGTAGCGATGACATCCCAGCCGTTCTCACCCTGTGAAGGGCAGTAGCGGAAGAGTTCCAATTCCACGTGGATATCCGAGTGGTCAACAACTCCAGGAGCGAAGTCACCCTCGACAACATCATCGCCGTCAGAAGTGCCGTAAGCCGCCATCTCATCAATAAGTTCGAGTTGAAGTGTTCCTGATTCATCGACACAGGCGATTCGTGGAAGAGCCTCGAGGACCCATTGAGTCCATGCTTCATCGAAATCAACATCGCACATCTGAATGGGTTGAACGCTGTGTGCGCCAAGACTTGACAATTTGTCATCCCAGTCGGTACCGGCTTTGCAGAATTCATCGTAGGAGGTGTCTCCAATTGCACAAACAGAGTAATGCATAGCGGACAAACCAGGCGCATCTGATTGAACAGATTGCCACAAATCTTCGGCATTATCTGGCATTTCTCCTTCACCCCATGTGGAGGTAATGATGAGAAGGCGCTTGGTTGAGGCAAAGTTTGCTTTGTCGTATCCATCCATATCGACAACGTTTGCATTCAGGCCATAATTGGAGGCGAGTTTTGCTGTCTTTTCAGCAAGACCTGCTGCGTTTCCAGTTTGAGAACCGAAAAGAATGGTAAGTGAACGATCTCCTCCAAGGACTGCAGTGAGTTCCTCGGAAGCGGAGCCACCGACTGCAATTGCTGCTGCGGGTGCTGCAGCAACTTCTGCCGCAGGAGCTTGTGCAACTTCTTCGGTTTCAGCACCATCAGAGACGAGTTCGAATTTGATAACTTCGACTGGACATGCTTCAGCAGCTTCGAGGATAATTTCCCCGTATTGCGTTCCTAAATCGCCAGAAAGTGGGCTCTTGCCTTCGTTTCGGTCAAATCCTCCATCGACTCGAACTGCAGCAAGAATTTGTGAGGTTTCATCGGTTACTTCAAACACTTCTGGACAGATGTCTTGACATGCATCACAGGTGATGCAGTCTTCGTCAATCCATACCTTTGCAACGACTGTCATTTTACGACCCTCAAAGCGTCCGCTTCGCAGACAATTATCCCACCCTACATCGGCCTTTCAACCTTGCCACCCGACCACGGGCATTTTCGCACCACTGTATTGAGGGCTCCTCACATGTGGAAGTCGCCGTCTCCGCCAAATCCATCAGCCATGCTGACACCCTTGGATGAGATGACGTCATCGATACGTAGAATCATGATTGCAGTCTCAGTAGCAGATTGAATTGCTTGTTCCACAACTCGCAATGGTTCCAGAACGTTTCCGTCCTTCATGTCAACAACGCCACCTTCGTAGACGTTAATTCCTGCATGAGACGCACCATCAGCGTGAGCTTTGCGTAGAGCAATGAGTGTTGTAACGGGATCGAGACCAGCGTTTTCTGCAAGTGTTCTTGGAATAATCTCAAGAGCAGAAGCAAACGCTTCTATGGCCATCTGTTCTCTTCCACCAATGGTTTCAGCATAGGTACGAAGATCTCTGCTAAGCGCAGCAAGAACACTGCCGCCACCAGTAAGGACTGCCCCATCTTCCCAAGCAACAGAAACGACACCAACTGCATCGTCGAATGCTCGGCGAATTTCGTCAACAACGTGTTCAGTTCCACCTCGAAGGAGAACTGAAACAGACTTTGCTTCAGGGCAACCAGTTACGAATGTCATATCACTCTCGCCAATCTTTCGCTCTTCAACACGGGCAGCATGGCCCAAGTCTTGTGCAGAGAGGTCGTCCATGTTTGTGACGATTTGAGCACCTGTTGCCTTTGAAAGAGCTTCCATATCGGATTTCTTTGCACGTCGAATTGTAAAGACACCTGCTTTGGAGAGGTAATGTTGAGCGAGTTCATCGATACCTTTCTGACAAATGAGAACATTTGCACCTGATGCAGTGATTTTTTCGACGAGACCTCGAATGTAATTCTCTTCTTCTGCGAGGAAGGACGCAAGTTGGTTTGGATCTGTAATCTGAATCTTTGCATCCACTTCAGTCTTCTTTACTTCTACTGCAGAGTTAATCAGTGCGATTTTCGCACCGTTGATGCTTCTTGGCATACCTGCATGAACTCTTTCTTTGTCAAGGAGGATTCCGTCGATGAGGGTTGAATCTTTGATGGAGCCACCTTGACGCTTTTCGACTTTGATATCGCTGAGATCAACAATTCGCTCACCTTCATCGACAACACCGACTGCGTTGACAGCACGTACACAGATATCTGCCATGAACGACTTTACCGCACCTGCTGATTTTCCAGTCAACGCGGTTTTAGCAACCTCGAGAAGTACTGCATCATTATCGTTGGTTGGAATTCCATGACCATCGAGAAGAGAAATTGCCTTTTCAGCCGCAAGTCTGAATCCTTCACAAATGACTGTTGGATGAACATTTTGTTCGATTAAATCTTCAGAACGCTTGAGTAGTTCACCAGAGAGAACAACAGCAGAGGTTGTACCATCGTAGCAATGTTGCTCTTGTGTTTTCGCTACTTCAATAATCATTTTAGCGGCAGGATGTTCAATATCCATTTCTTTGAGGATTGTTGCACCATCGTTTGTGATGACGACGTCGCCCATAGAATCAACGAGCATCTTGTCCATACCCTTTGGACCAAGAGTTGAGCGTACTGAGTCTGCAACAGCCTTTGCTGCTGCTATGTTATTTGATTGAGCACTACGGCCACGAGTACGTTGTGTTCCTTCTTTTAGAATGAAGATTGGTGCTTGTCCATTACCATACATTGTATCACCTACAGTTCAAGGCGGGGTGCTGTGGGTCTTGAACCCTACGACAGACCTTCCAACTACATTTGGCCGTCAAGGTACTGTTGACCATAAGCATCCCATTGCTCATTAGACCAGCCAGGTGGCAATCCTTCGGCAGGAATTGGAGGTGCTCCAGAAGCCACAGGAGGTGCTGGAGGCGCTTCTTCAACTGGCGCCGCCGGAGTAGGCGGTGGTGACATTGGAACTGTTGGGGCAGCAGCGACTGCACCATAGGTTGCAGTCAGGGAATCTTCGTACATGTCGTCCCAATCATCCAAATCATCGTCTTTCTCAACTGTTGTGACAATTTGGAACGTTATGAAACCAAGAACACCGATTACGATCAAGAAGCCGGCCCAAAGGACAATTGTCTTGACAAGTTCGCCGTCATCTTCAGATGATGCACCATCGCCACCGTCATTGTTCGCTGATTGTTTTACGAGTTTGGCTTGCAAGTTAACGGTTGGTGAATCTGCGACTGTAAGCGATGTTGCATAGATTGAGAAGTCAACAAGCAAAGAATCTCCAGGTAAATTGAGGAGTGTAGCATCAGTGACTGTAATTTCAATTGTAACACTTCTTGTTTCATCGGAAGCAAGGGAGAAACTTCGATCGTTCGTGTTTATTCGAACGCTGATGTAACTCGACCAGTTGCCATCGACTTTGTCAATGGTAATCGACTGGGAAGGAGATACTGCAGGGTTGAGTTTATTCTTCACTTCGATATCCATCGTGTAAACAAAACTGGAATCTGACACTTCAATGACTGCAGGAGTCGGAGGCACCAAATCGATTGTTCCTTGGCGACCAACAAGGTAGGTTGCCTCTCCTGTTGCTGAAATAGTAGGTTCGTTTACAGAAGTTGCTATCAATGTAAGTGTTTGTGACCCGTCGCTTCCATCAAGGAATCTGAATCGTACAATCGCATCAAACGTTTTTCCAGAAGCTACGACCGGGGTTGTAGCAACGCCACCAATTGGCATTGGATCAATAATCTCGGCAACCATTCCATCAGGAACATCCAATGTGATTGTAAATCGATCTTCTTTGTTACCGTAGTTTGTTATCGTGAAGGATCGGTCAGAAGTATCCATTAAACCTGGTAAGAACGACTGATCGGATGATTCGTCAGATACAGTCAATGCAGAAGTATCAAGGATCTCGACGTTGATGCGTTGACTCGCAGAAACAAAAGCATCATTGACATTTGTGGCAATAACATCTACGTAGTACATTCCAGGAGATAATCCAACAGGCATTGGTAGGGTTAGAATGATGGTCGTTTCGCCGTCCCACGCATCAAGTGTTGATGTTGTTTCACCTGCAAGTTCTGCAGCCAAGAGATACTTGTGTGGACCACCGAGTGAGAGTGCATATTGTTCATCATCGTTCCCAAGATTGAGCAGGGATAGGTAAACCGTTTCAGGAACTCCGTCTGCTGCACTTTGGAAATCCGATTCATCAGAACTCATTGAAGCATCTCGCAAAATCGGAACCTCGATGTTACGAGCAAGAACATCTGCTCCAAACAAGGATGTTCCACAAGATGGACAGGTCGCTCGCAGATTAAAGGAAATGACACCAGGAGTGGAAAGAGGATCGGCAGTGACGTTAAGGAAGAGATTTGTGACTTCTGCCTTCTCAAGAATAATCGGGTTTGGTATCGAAACACCTGTTTCGTTTTCGATAACTCCAGTCCATCCTTCAACAGAGAAGGTCGGAACAAGGTAGTAGGAAGCATCTCGATTCCCTACATTTTGAAGCCGAATCGGAACCAAACCTGATTCACCAGGAAGTAAGGTATCTGCCAAGAGAGGAGTGGTCGAAGTGAGCGAAACTCCGTATTGTTCAGTAACTGCAAGATTCATACTTACTCTGCCTTTTTCGCCAGAGTTCGTACTTCCACTGTCTGTGAACCATACCTGCCATGTTTGCTGTTGCACATCTGCACCCGCTGGAATGCTGATGTTTACCCATACGTCAACGGTTTCGCCTGCATCGATACTTGGAATGATAACAGGGGAGAAGAAGTCGTTTGGATTTGGAGTCTCAACACGAATCGAAGGGAACCCAGGATCCATCCATGTCAAGTTGCTAACATTGGAGTACACTGATACTGTAGCTGAGGAGTATCCATTGTTGGTCACCATGCACTTCAATGAGACTGTGTTTGAAGGAGGTGATGAATAACCTGTTTCAGGATTGTCGCAATTGAGACCTAACGTATAATCTGCAACCTTAGACACTCCGAATTGAATGAAGTCATCGACGTGCATACCTTCCGAAGCACCGCTGTTGTCAGAATGGAATAAGAGACCAAGCGAGTAGGAATTGCCTCCCATGAACAGGTCTGTGTTTGCAAGACCTGGAATTTGAGCCCAATCGACTTGCGGATCCCAAGAAACGTTGGTCCACTGACCAGGTGCTTGACTTGGAGCGCCGTTAGAGAAATTCCACACGATAGATTCCATCTTGTTGTTGTAGTTTCCAGAACCTCGCCACAATTCGAAGGCTACGTTATCTCCACCGGCCATTTGACCCCATGTTTGAGCATAGAATTGACTGGAGATGTATTCTCCAGAGAAGAACGTCTTTCGGCATGTGTAAATTTGGTAGGTTTGGGTAAGCCCAGGGTCAAGTTGACCGAGAGCACCACATTGTTGAGTTTGAGAAAAGAAAACGTTCACGAGTCGATCGTGTGCACCAGACGCATATTCCGCTCCTGGATTTGAATGACGCCAGTGGTCTGTACCAACTGGGCCACCTGTATCGGTTTGCCAACTACCACCAGCAGTTGCATCGCCACCGCCTGATGGATAACGCCCTGAGAGGAATGTAGGTGTATCGACAGCAAGAGTCGTTCCATCATAGGAATCCTTCATGACGGCAACAGGGACGGTTTTCTCAAGGATGTCGTTTTCATTTCGGTCATCACCAGAGTAGAACACGCTTGCTCGAACAATCAATCCACCTGTCAAATCATTGGTTGTAGTGTTGAGAATGGAATGGGAAATCATTGGCATCCAAGTGTAGGATCCGGAATTCTTCTGACCACCAATCAATTCACTTGTGCTCCATGAATATGTTTCGATAATAAATCCAATTGGATGGACGATATCGATTGTCCCGGTTGCAACCTTGCCTGAAACTTGCGTCCCAAGTCGTTGAATTTCAACACTAATTTCAATCTCATCTCCCATGACGATGTAATCGACTGTGGATTGGTCAGACTGAACCCACACGTTGGTTGCTTCAGACGAGTTTCCTAATGTAATTTTAGAGATTCGGAAATCGTCATTTGAACCGCCACGACCAGAGGTGGCTTCAGCAGAATCCATGACAAGCATAGAAGCGGTTTGGAACAACATCAGAGAAATCAATAGCAATGGAATACTACGGCGCATAGTCATCAACACTCCCCCGACTCATTGGCAACATATGAAGGTGGCCGTTGTTTGCTCTGAAAAAATCAAGAGCGATGTTCATCCGAAATCAACCCACTAATGGTGGGCTGGTCGAAGGGAGGTGTTGACTCATTTTCGTTCGGAAGAAGTTCGTTGTCGAAATCTGGTAACTCCAATGGGACATCACTGGGCAAGGAGGGTAGAGAGGGCGAAGAAACGCTCGAAACTGCATCGACAGTCGAGGGAGTCGCTGACGCCATAGCAGACAATCCTGCTGCTGCATCTTGGCCTCGTGATGCAACCCCGGCAGCAGCAGCGACTGCAAGCGTAGCAGTGGTTGTAACGGCCGCTGTCGTCACTTTCCCAAGAAGTCCAAAATCTGGAGAATCCATTGAATCGTATCGCGAAACAACATCATCCTTTGGTTTCAACCATTCAGGAGGACTTCCCGAACCTCCACCTAGGACGGCTAATGTCGTAAACGCTGCAAGCGGCATAACTGCAAGAGCAGTCAGTAAGTCGAGGAAACTTGTTTCTGGAACGACTGCGTCACCAAGAACGGATTGGAATACATTCGCTTCAAATGTAATCGTCATCTCAACATTCTGGCCCATCCAACCCATGACAACAAGGCTGGCGAAGCGTCCCATCAGCCAGAGAATGAGAATCGGTGCAAGCCAAGATAGTTTTGTCATCGAAATAAGCCATCTCCTCGTGAAGGTGGCGACACCAACGTACCTCCGACAGAATTTCGGGAATGTACGCATCGCAAACATCAATCCAATGACGTAGAGGAGGATTGCAAGTTCGAGTCTACGATCGAGCCCCACAATGGATTCTGGCACCATCATGACCAATGTAAGCGGAATTGTCACCAGCATTATTTGGAACGGAACTGCGAGTAACAGAAGACCCCCGTGCGTCGAAATAAGGGAATGCCCTCGCATCATTCTCTGATTAACCAGAGTTGAAAGAGACCCATGAGGAGATCCTGCAAAACGTTCTCGTGAACGACGAAGACTTGAGGCAGAACGCCCTCCTCGTGATAGGCCTAAAGATGCAAGCCAACCTCCTCGCTCAACGACCCAAAGTGGGCGATAACCACCCATTAGCAATGCCAAACATAGGGCAAGCATACCGTAAGTGAGAGATGCCATAACAATCCAAGGAATCATTTCTTGTTGGAATGAGACGGTTAGATTACGGTCGCTCATGTCTACCAAAAAGAGGTACGTGATAGAAAAAGCAGCCATTGGAGTTAAGAAAATTTGACAGAATACAACGACTGTTAACCAGATACGAGCGGTGAGAGGGCCCCTGTCACTTTTGCGCCCCATACAACGGATTGAATCCATTGCTTAGACAAAGGTTCCCATTGATTTAATCAAAAAAGTACTACTTTTCAGATGGTTCAGTCATCACCATTGGACGGCCTTCACTAATCCATAATCGAACCCAGCCACGGAAAAAACCATCTTTCCGGTTTCTGCCGAGATCTGGTCGTGGCATGTCATTCAATTTTGCAGAACAAGAAGCACAGCGAATATCCTCCACCCTCCATTCTGGAGAAGGTGAAGAACAGCACGAATCCTCTGAATCACACCGATTCATGACCATTTGAAGATTCTGAGCCATTTCAAGCGTACATGGTAATGTTGGCCCACCGAGCAAAGCTTGTGCACGTGAAAGGATAGTCCACCCACCTGCTAGAAACAATCCGTAACCAAAGGGTGCTTGACCTCCTAGAAGGCACATGTATCCAATCAACAGTGGAAGAAGTGTCGTCCATGAACCTAATCGGTGAAACCTGCGCATATGGAGAACTCGTTGTGTCAAACGAGGTGAAAGAGGAATCGGGTGTGGATGTTCTGGAAACAGTTTATTGAACCCGGGACGTCGACTCAGAACCATAAATGGAACTCTCGGCATCAGATGACCAAGAAGAAATCCAGTGATGAAGAAAAGAATCGCTTCAATCATCTATACGCACCTTCATTGGGATAACAAGCGGTTAAGGGTTCCTTCAACAATGTCCATTCCTTTGGAAATATCTTCTTGAGAAATTGTGAAGGCGAAGCGAAGATGACCTTCCCCCGATGGACCAAAGGCAGTACCTGGCGAACAAAGAACGCCGTCACGAAGCAGTTCCATTGCAAGTTCCTCACTTGTATAACCCGGAACGGTTACCTTAGGGAACACATAGATCGACCCCTTCGGACGATGGCAATCTACGCCTGGCATGGCGTTTAATCGATCAACAATGAGATTGCAACGTGCATGAAATTCTTTTGAGAGTATATCTGGATAATCAGACGCATGCTCCATCGCTGCAAGAACTGCATGCTGCATTGCATCGTTTGAACAGGCAGTGATGTAATATTGCATTTTTATGACCTGTTTCATGGCTTCCAAATTGGAAGAAAGAATGTAACCGATTCTCCAACCAGTCATTGCAAATGTTTTCGAAAAAGAGTTGATGAGCATAACTTTGTCATAATCAGTACCAAAAAAGGAGACATGCTCTGAATCGAAAACAATTCGGTCATAGACTTCATCGGTAAGAATCCACAGATTGTGACGTTTTGCGAAATTAAGTAGTGCGTCACGTTGCTCTAGGCTGAGTGTGCCTCCTGTTGGATTGGAAGGGAAATTGTAGAGAATCGCAACTGTGTTTTCATCAACACGTTGTTCTAAATCCTCGATGGATGGGACAAAGGCGTTCTCAAAAAGACATGGGTAATACTTGCTTTCACCACCGCACAAGGTTACATCAGGGCCATAAAGAGGAAAGTATGGCTCAGGTAACAATACGTTTTTGCCAGGGTCCACGAGTGTGAGGAACAAGTTCAGAAGGGCATTTGTTCCAGACATCGTAATGCATACATTGTGTTCATCGAGTCCTGAATCAAGGTGGCTCCATGTATCTGCAATCTTTGAACGAAGAGCTGGAAGCCCTGCTGTCGTCGTGTATTTATTCCGCCCATCGAGCATTGCTTGATGAAAAGCCTCAATCGCTAAAGCAGGAGGTTGGAAGTCTGGCTCTCCAAGACCAAAACTGATGACGTCGCCACCGGCTAGATCAAACATTTTACGAACGCCTGTTGGCTGAATGGCCATGGCTCTTTGACTGAAATCACCCATCATGAATCCCCCGCTTCTTTTGTACCAACTGTATCGACAAGAATGGCATCTTTGGCTTCATGTTCAATTTCTAAATCTGGTGTAGCCAAAGGTTCGATTTCTTGGAACTCATCATCATCGCCGCTGAAGAGCATGAAAAATGCAAGGATGATCAAAGTGGTCGCTAAAGCAATCATGATGATTTCCTTACCACCAAAGCTTGTCTCATCAAGAGAACCTGATGATTGTCCAAGCACAGATATAGACACTGGCAGAGATTGCACACCTTCTGAGTTCATTGCGCGGATTTCGATGGTTCGGTTTCCATCTTCCAAGGAACCAGTATCCAGGGAGATGGTCCAATTGAAGCGTGCAAATGCACCCATTGTCACTGCATCTTCATCGAAGGTAGCGGACATCCACTGTCCGTTATCAATTCTGTATTCAACGGCAGATACGGCACCAGTTTGACCCCATGCTAGACCAGAGATTGTGGCAACACCGTTGGACGTGTTGGAATCGATGATGTGAACTTGTGTGGTGACATCGACCGCTCCAGTAAGCCCGTTTTGTTTGACATCGAAAGCCATTGAAACGGCAGCATGAGCGTCGACCATACCAAATCCAAAGTCACGATTCCAAAATGGATCAACTTCAGGAGCAGAAGCATCTCCACGACGTTCTGCAGTAAGTTTCAGTATTTCTTTGACCTCAGCAGGAGATAAATCAGGATTCGCTTCGAGCATCAAGGCGATGATACCAGAAACTGAAGGTGTTGCATAGGATGTACCTGAGCCACGACCGGTGTAGCCATTGTCGCTTGCGTCACCACCGAAGAAATTACTGCAACCACCAGATGTAATGCAGCCCTCTGCCTGAACAATGTTCGAACCGGGAGCGGTCACCTCTGGTTTAAGTTCGTTCAATGGATTGCCATCGCCGTTATCTCTACGAGGACCACGTGAGGAATATCCAGCAATTGTATCATCTTGGCGATCGATAGTATTCAAATCATCAGTTGCCCCAACAGTTATTGAAAGATCGGAGGAACCCATTCCAGACAGCCCATCATTGTCTGGACCGTCGTTTCCAGCTGCAACGCTAACTACAATTCCTGCAAGCATAGCATCATCGAGAATTCGGCTGTGCATATCTGAACCATCAGAGCCACCCCCTTCGTGAGAAGTGATTCCCCAAGATAGAGAAATGATATCAATTCCATAATCGCTTTCATCTGCACCAGCCCAAGCATCGTCTTTGTGATCAATTATCCATTGAAGACCATTCATTGCAGATTCATAGAATTCTTGAGAGAGTAAGTAATTTTCAAACGGTCCTGCGCCAGCATCGGTTCCGATTCGAACATCAACGAGTGCAGCATCTGGTGCAGCCCCGTAGAAATCGGTCTGCTCACCGTTCGCATCTAAGCCCGTTGCACTTGCCATACCCATGCAAGCAGTACCGTGTTGATTTCCGTCATCTGGATCAAAGCTTCCATCTTCGACTCTTCCACCTGATGCAACACAGGTTGGATCACTGTGAACGAAACAAACAGCATCATATCCTGCTACAAATTTCTCATTCAAACCAGGATGTTCGTTGTCAACGCCGGTATCGACCATTGCAATGACGATTCCTTCGCCAGAAACCCCAAGGTCCCAAGCGCCAGGATAAAGTGGGGATGTCTTGGCTTTCACTGCAGGTGTTTGAATATCACCATACAGGTGAATCTCTCCATATCTCTCCACCATTACAACATCTTCTAAATCAGCTAGGTCATAGATAAGCGAAGTGTTCGTGACTCCGAGGAGGACTGCGTCGACAGATTCAATCACATCCACTGCGTTCAATCCAAGTGCAGAAAGGTCGTTCAAATGTGCATCTGTAACATCGGTACTGTAAGAAAGGCCAATGCCTGTTGGAATGTTTAATGTTTGAAGAGAATCGTGAATGTTGTTTCGATCGAGGTCGAGAGATGAACGGTCCCACCATGGACCTTGATCGACAATCCAACCATATCCATCTTGTTCAGGGACATCAAGCGTTTGGCCTTCTGGAAGATATTGAACGCCGTTGTCAAGAACGAAAGATTCGGGTTGTGATGAAATAGAAAGTGAGCCAATCAAAGGGCCCATAAGGACCATTAAACACAGCAGGGCTCCTAATTGTCGTGTTTGCATATGACCACCGAATAACTTCCTTTGCATGAATATTCGGATTAATTGAGTGTGGTGGGGGCAGAGGGATTTGAACCCCCCCTAGCGGGTTTCTTCTGACTTCAGCATTCGTGAAAAGGCTTCAGTTCTCGGTTCTCACGGGTCGGCGCTCCAATTGTTCATCAATTGTCAGCAAACCCACTTGTCGTCATCCCCGTGCAATTGGAGCCCGCGGTACTACCAAGCTATACTATACCCCCAAATGTCCACAAGGATCAGTTCTTGGCCTGTCGACGTGCACGCTTTCTGCGACGCAACTTCTTCTTGCGCCACTTCCAACGTTGATTGCCAGTCTTTTTCCAAGCACGTGAGCCTCGCTTCATGGTGAACGAGCCTCCGACCAGCCCTGCATATATGAGAGCATCGG
>ERZ1046740.1340-NODE-1340-length-17574-cov-5.019179_pt1 | contig 17574 bp, 15 predicted proteins | sample MGYA00383093_ERZ1046740 | MGnify/ENA primary metagenome ERZ1046740 (study PRJEB29581, sample SAMEA5548363) | metagenome | biome: marine; feature: coastal; material: water | depth 25 m | study: Short-term variability in the microbial, nano- and picoplankton... | reverse complement strand
TGGACCATGGCTTCGGGGAGTTTCAACGGATACGATTGGGTGCATGTCTATCCCGACTACATCGAGCTCTTTACCGTTAAGCTGGACAATGCTGATTCGGTGGGCGGCCTGCCGGAAGGTGATGTCTACAGCTTGCCTGCGAATATCGACCTATGGAAACCCGCTTCCGGAGCGCGGCTGATTATAAACCGCAGTGCGCCTGCCAAGAAATCCTATGCACAATGGCAGCTTGACCAATGGGGCGCCGGAGCCATCCCCGCCAACAGCGTGGCGATGGCTGACTTTGATGGTGATGGGCATAACAATATGACCGAATTTTCTTTTGGCTTGGATCCGAAGACGGCTGATCTGCTGGGAAGCGGGGCCGGTATCGTGCTGCCTGCTATGACTCCGGGGGAGGGCGGCGGAGTCAGGGTCGAATACCGCCGTGCGCAGGATATTTCGATCAGCTACCGCTATGATTATTCAAACGATCTGATGAACTGGGTAGAGTTGGTCGATAGCGTCGATTATAGCGAAACCGTTGTTCCCGCTGGGGACAATGAGCAAGTGGAGGTGCAGCTCATCGGCAGTAAAGTCGGCGAACCGACGGCTTTTATACGTGTCACTTTTGGAATCATACCGTGAGAGCGAAAGGAGATTTACATACATCGGAACAGGATGTCGTTGCCTTGATTCTGAAACTGTCGGCCTGCTGTGTGTTTGCTGCGCGCGGTTGGCTCTACCTCCGGCAATTCGGGCTGCTCTCTACTTTCTTCTGGCATCAGCGCTGGTTGGAGCAGCCGTTGTTGCAGTTCTTTGGCATGAGTTGGGAGAGTTATGCCGCCGTATCGGAACCTTTTATTATTTCGATGCACCGTTTGCTTGGGTGCCTCTTTATTGTTGCTGCGGTGTCCGTGTGGTGGGTGCGACCCCGGTCATCATGGGGCAACGGGGTGGTTGGGGCTGGCCTGCTTTTTCTGCTTTCACATTGGTTCCTGCGCTGGGTGGATGCCAACTATCAGTTTCCCATGCTGTTGGAGTTATTCCTGCAATGTGGCACGCCTTTGCTGCTCTTGCTGTACAAGCGGATCCCCAATCGGTGCTGGGCGGTCATCGTCGGTCTGTTCATTTCTTTTACTTTTGTCGGGCACGGTCTGTATGCATTGGGCTTTGGCGTTCCGCGCCCGCATAGCTATGTGAACATGACCATGAAGCTGGTTGAATTGAGCGAGCCCAATAGTATTACATTCCTGATTGTTCACGGTAGCTTCGACTTGCTGTTGCCAGTGGCCTTGCTCTTTCCGTATCGAGTACGCATGATTTGGCTGACTTACGCGACGGCTTGGGGGATGGCGACCTCAATGGCCCGTGTTCTTTCGCATTTTACCCTGGCTGAAAAATATTATGGAATGGATCCATGGCTGGCCGAGACTGTGGTTCGCTTTCCCCATGGGCTGGTTCCGTTCGCCTTGATCCTGTTTCTGTACCGGGCGCATCAGACCGAGCGGGGCGAAAACGAGGGGTAATGGTCGTTGCCCGCTACGGCGTAGGCTCTGCTTTAAGCGCGCGGAGGCTACTGATACCGACGTCTCAAATTCGTCGGCAGGATGCCGAGTTCTTCGCGGTATTTGGCGACGGTGCGGCGGGCGATCTTAATTTCCTTTTCGGTGAGTAGGTTGACAATGCCTTGGTCGCTATAGGGTTTGGCGGGGTCTTCCTTTTCAATGATTTGGCTGATCATATCTTTGATCGCCTTGTTGGATACGGATTCGCCGCTGGTGGAGGTCAGTCCGGGGGTGAAGAAATATTTGAAGGCAAACACGCCGTGCGGTGTGCGGATGTATTTATTGGCGATCGCGCGGCTGACGGTGGTCTCGTGGACGCCGACGGTTTGAGCGATGGTATTCATCGTCAGCGGTCGCAGTTTGGCGACGCCTTCGTCGAAAAATTCACTCTGAAATTTCAGGATCTCCTGTGTGATCCGCTCGATAGTTTGCTGGCGCTGCTCAATCGAGTTGATGAGGAACTTTCCGGAGCGCATGCGTTCGAGCATGAATTCCTTCTCCTGCTTGTTGAGGTTCCCTTTGGCCAGCATGTCTTTGTAGGTGCTGCTGATGCGAAGGCGTGGAATGTAGTCGTTGTTGAGGACGATTTTCCAGCCGTCGTATTCATCCTTGAATACCGTGACGTCGGGCTCAATCACCGCATTTGAATCGGGGCTGAAGCGCTTTGCTGGCGCGGGCTCAAGCGTCGCGATTTCTTCGATGGCGTTTTGGATGTCGTCGGTGGTGACACCGAGCTTGCGGCCGAGTTCGGGAATGCGGCGACGAATGAGGAGATTGAAGTGGTTGCGCAGGATGCGGGCTGCGATTGAAGTGCCGCGGCCGCGTAGTTCCAGTTGGGTGGCCAGACAATCTTGCATGTCTTTGGTGCCGATGCCGGGAGGATCAAAGGTCTTGAGGGTCTCGCTGGCTCTTTGGACGGAGCTGTAGGGGATGCGGCTGGTGAGCGCGATATTGGAGACGGTCTCGGCTAGGAAGCCGTTGTCGTCGATACTGCCGATGAGGTAGAAGAGGGCTTCGCGCTCTTGGTCGGAGCAGTCGGTGAGTTCGGCTTGCTCGATTAGATGCTGCTGTAGTGAAACGCTCATGGTGAGCGAATTCATGAAGTGTTCGCGGCGTTCCGCGTCTTCCGATGTGTAGCTCTGGCCGGTGCTCTCCTGTGCGTAGTAATCGCGCATGTCTTCACTCATCCGCTCCAATGCAGTGAAGTCTTCGGGGTCGAAGTCCATTTCTTCATTCTGCTCAAGCTCGTTTGCGTTGGGCTCTTCTCTGTTCTCTTCCACGCTGATACTGTCGATTATTGCCAGCTCTTCGAGGAGTGGATTGGCTTGTAGCTCCTCAAGGATGGAGGTGCGTAATTCGACTGCGGGTGCCTGTAGAATCTTTAAAGAATTCCGCAGTTGCGGCGCGAGGACGAGCGACTGCGTCTGTTTCTGGACTTGCTGGTAACCCTGCGAGCTCATGGCGATGTGTCTCGGTGCGGCCTAAGCCTCATCCAGTTCGAGTCCCGGAGTCTCGCCCAGGGCCCATCGCTTTGCTGCGGTGGTGCCGTTCTTGCCGAAAAGATCATTGATGTAGCTGGCTAGCTTTTCATTTGTCGGTCCGTAGCCTTCTCCGTAGAGGAATACTTCCAGCGCAGTGAGCATGTTTTGAGCATTTTGAAAGCGTTTGTCGCGGTCGCGCTGGAATGCGTGTTGGAGAATGTCGTCGAGCCGTGGGTCGAGGTCGCGGCGCATTTCCATGAACTCAGGAATCGTGAGTTCCAGAATGTTGCGGCGTGTGGCTTCGCCTGACTTGGCTTCAAAGATGTTTTCGCCCAGCAGCATTTCGGCCAGCACGATCGCGCAACTAAACAGGTCGGCCCGGGCATCGGTCACTTCGCGCCGGGCTTGCTCGGGCGAGAGGTATTCGTCTTTGCCTGCGATGACTTCGCCTTCCTCGTTATACATAAGGTCGAGCGCTTTCGCGATTCCGAAGTCGGTGAGTTTGACGTCGCCTTCGTACGCGAGCATGATGTTGCGCGGGTTGACGTCGCGGTGGACGATGCCGAGTGAGCGTCCGTATTTGTCGCATTTTTGATGCGCGTAGGAGAGTCCGCGGCAAATGCGGGAAATGATAAATGCGGCCAGATCGACAGGGATGGCTTGGGCGGTCTGGCTGTGGCGGCGAATGAAACCTTCCAGTGTGATGCCGTCCACATACTCCATCGTCATGAAATATTGCCCACTGATTTCGCCGAGGTGGTAAGTCTGGACGATGTTGGTGTGGATCAGGTCCGCAACCAGACGCGCTTCGCCGATAAAATTATTCCGGAATTCCTCGATTTTTGAGTATTCTTCGCGGATCAGTTTGATCGCCACGCGCTTGCTGAAGTCTCCCGCGCCCATTTGTTTCGCCTCGTAAACAATGCCCATGCCACCTTCGGCAATCGTCCGTACGAGTTCGAAGTGCAATTCGTTGAAGATGTGTTTCAGCTTTGCCACGATACTGATGAAAAGCCGGCGGGAACCTTTTTCAAGCGCATTTGTCAATCTAGCATGAAAAATGCTTCATTTTGTTTTCTCCGAAAGCCGCAGGTTGACAGTCGGGGTGAAGCGGATTTGTTGTAAGGTATGATTACATTGACAGACAGTGCCGTGGCCCAAATCCGAAAATTGCATGCGGAGAAGGCCGCTGAAGGACAAAAGCTGCGTATTCTTGTCGAAGCGGGCGGTTGCTCGGGCTTCGAGTATGGCATGTCTTTCGACGAGAAAAAAGACGGCGACCGGGAATTTGAAAACAACGGCGTCGTGTTTTTGGTTGATGAGACGAGCATGGAATATCTGGACGGCAGCGAGGTCGATTTCGACGATGGCCTGACGGGCAAAGGTTTTGAAGTGCGTAATCCGAATGCGAGCAGTACCTGTGGATGCGGGCGCTCTTTCAACTAGTCGTTTCCTCGATTCGCGGAGTTGAACGCGCCGTTGATTGGTGCGTGTGCTGCGGTGCAGCTATTTCTCCGGATGTCGTAGCTGGCTGGCTTTGATCGTGCGGTTCCACAGCTCTTTGCCTTCCATGCTCATAATGCGGATGCCGAGCTGGCGATCCTCCTCGGGGCCGGTGAAGTCGATGAGGGCGAAGTGGCGCTCAAAGGTGCTGCTGCCGGGCATGCGGAAAAAGTTCAGTTCGTCCTCGTTGTCTTTCGGATTGGCAGTGAGTGGGCCGAGGGTGAGGTCAAATAAGTTGTAGCTGCTGGCGTGCACCAGACGGGTGAGTTCGCCGTAGTATTTGCCGCCGCTAATAAAAAACAGTCCGGCGATGCGCTCATCGCGGAGCATTTGCAGGAGCTTTGTATGCTCGCGCTCGGCATAGCTCAGGTTGCTTCGGTTGTCGGCGGGGTTGAGAATCGGGGCGCCGGCGATGATGACTTTAAAGGTGGCTGTACTGCGGATGATTTCCTGGCGGAGCCATTCGATTTGTTCTTGGCCGAGGATTGTGGGCAGCCGGTCGCTGGTGGGGGCGTCGTCGCGATAGCTGCGCACGTCGAGCATGAAGAAGTCGACATCGGATCGGCGGAATCGTGTGGCGATGCCGTCCAGGGAGGAGAGTTCGACGGGCTGGGGCCAGAAGGCTTTGAAGCTTTGCTCCACGTGTTGCCGGAAGGAGTAGTGCCGTCCCGCGTGTTCAGTGCCGTAATCCGCGCTGCCCCATGTCGCATAGTTCGGGATGCTGGCGAGCAGGGGCTGTAGTTCGGCGACGCTGCGGGCCTTGGAGAAGCGCTTCAGGGTGCCGTTTTTTGAGGCCCAGTCGCTGGCACGCAGATGGGCAGTGTTACCGGCCCAGATCATGAGTTCGGGCTTCGCGTCGAGTATGGTGGAGAATATACCATAGCCGCCGCCGAGGATTTGATAGGGCGGCTCGAAGCCGTCTTCGGTCACATAGTGTGCCCCGCCCACCGCGATGCGAAGGTCGGGCGGCGGGGTGCGGCCTTGGAAGTGGGCCGGTGTCTCGAAGGTGCTTTGCTGCGTGGCGAGCTTGCCGTCGAGCTCGATCCGGTAGTTGTAGCGCTTGCCGGGTTCGACTGCATCCAAGGTGAGAGTCGCGGTGTTGCTGTTGGCATTGTCAGTCTCGACGGGATTGCTCCAGTTGAGCGCATTTGCTTGGCCCTCTTCAGCGTAAGCGACACGGATGTTCGCGGGTGTATCGGTCTGCACCCAGACAGTGGCTTCGCGCATCTCGACGTGTCCGAGCATGGGGCCGGAGGTGATGTCGGCCAAGAGGTAAGTGCTTGCCCCGATGAGGGTTGCGGGGATCAGTGTTGCGAGGCGGCGGGGCGATAAAAACATGACAAAAGTGGGACGAAAGTTGTGGGCACTATTGGAGCCGGCTGGTTGCTCGGGTCAAGTGGGGAGTTACTGATGATTCCGCGCTAGTCGGTCTGGCGCTGGTTCAAACTCTACGATACTTTGATTTTTGCGTGACGCGAGAAATGCACGGTATTCACCATGCGATCCACGAGGGCGGGGCGTTGCATGGATTCGTCGGTGATCGCGCTGAGAATATTTGTCAGTAACTGCTCGCGTGCGTCTTGGTTCGGGATGTAGCGCAGGCGCACTTCGACGAGCTCCGGCCGTAGCTCCAGCCAGTGGGCTTTGATCTCCATCACGCGCGGATAGGCGCGGGTTCGTTTGCTCAGTGATTTATTGGCGCGGACATTCGGGCTCTTATCGAGCGAGACACTGATCGCTTCGAGGCAGTCCCGTTCTTCTTGTGCGAGCGATTCCCAACTGATGCCGCATAATTCACAACGCGCTTCGGAGAGCAGGCGGTGCAGTGCGGGTGCTTTGATTCGCATGACGAGTGCGACCCAGCGCAGCGGCCAGTTTCCGAAGGTGTAGGCGAGGAAGGCGAACCGGGTTTGCGGGGAGAGCAGGCGCAGCTTGGTGACGAGTGGCTCCGGCGAGGTGACGGAGCCCTGTTCGGGCGAGCTCTCGATCAGGGCCTGGGCCAGCATAAACTCGAAGTCCGAGAGGCGTTCGGCGTAGGGTAGGTTTTGCCAGAGCCCGTTGAAGAGCTGTGTCATACGTGCCATCCGTTCCTCGGTTGACTCGGCGAACGAGCAGCCCGAAAAGGTCTGGGTCAGATCGATGTAGTTGGCTGCCAAAGCCAGGTATTGCTCGCGGTCCGCGTTTTTCGCGGTTTTCAAATGCGAACGTGCGGCTTTGCGCACATGATCGGAGCGCTTGAGCCGGTAGAAGAGACGGCGTATAAAATCCATGGTCCTCTGCGATTCGGATTAGTCCTGGTCTCCGCCCGGGCGACGCTTGCACTCCGTGCGGCAGTCGCTCATTACGCGGATCCATACCTCGCGCAAGTCAAACAGCCGGATGTGAATCTCGCTGCGGAAGGCTGCAAGAAATTCAGGATTCGGATGAGTGACCTGATTGAGTAGGGCTAAAGTTTGGTTCAACGCACCCAAGCTATTCTTGAGGTGGCAAATGGTCAGGCCGAAGTCCCCGAGGTCGAGGGCCTGAATGGATAAAAGCACGTTCATTTCAGCCTGATGCAGACTGTTGGCATAGTTCCAGCAAAGCTGTGGCGAAACGTAGCTTTGGTTGTGCACCATGTAGTGTTCCCAGCTTTGGTGCAGGTAGCGGTACAGTGCGCGGGTCACCACAATTACAGGATGGCGGTGCAGTGTGTACGGCGCATTTTCGTTTTCTTCGAAACGCGCCTCGGCTTCTTCCGTTGATTCGCTCGAGCTGAATTCATCGGTGAGTGAGATGTCTTCGGCGTCCCAGCCCATGTGGACGGCGACTTCATCGAGGTGATTCGGCTGGTCCTTCAGACTGTTGTAGATCGAGAGAAAGCGGGCGGTATCTCGGTCGGAACCTTTTAGATACTTTCGCCACTGATATTCACTCCAACTCGGCTCGTTGGGAAACTCGTCCCAGTTGCCTTCGGAATGCTCAAAATTTGGATCACTCATATGTTTCGGATTGCATCCGATGTGACTGAATTTGGGTTTTTCATTTTAAAAATCAACACCCTTTTCAGTTTGAGCTGATTTTGCTTTGATTGAAGTTGTTTAGGCATACATATACTATTGAAATGTGACGCACAAACTGTGCTGTCTTTCTTTAAATTGTTCCGAATTGTAAAAGCTCATGACTGAGAGTGTTTTCCGTATGAATTGTTGGTTTGAGGGGCACGTCCAGGGCGTCGGCTTTCGGTATCAGACGATGGGGGTGGCCAAAGGCTTCGAGGTTGCCGGGACCGTGCAAAATCTGGCCGATGGGCGCGTGCTCCTGTGTGCCGAAGGCGAGGAGTCCGAGGTGCGGGCCTTTCAGGCCGCGGTGGCCGAGGAGCTGGAAAGCTATATTCGCGAGTCTGAAATCAAAACCGACGCCGGCCCGCGCACCTGCCGGAGTTTTCGAATTCTTCAATAGTATGAGTCATCCTGCTATCAGTATCAAAGGTCTGACCAAGGATTTTTCCGTCGGCATGCGTGGGGTGAAGCTCCGCGCGGTTGACGATTTGAATCTCGAGGTCGCCGATAATGAGATCTTCGGACTGCTCGGGCCGAACGGCTCCGGTAAGAGCACCACGATCAAAGTGATTCTCGGTCTTCTGGGAGCCTCCGCGGGTGAATGTCAGATCTACGGCAAACCCAGCCACACCGTGGCCGCGCGGCACAGCGTCGGTTTTCTCCCCGAGGCGCCTTACTTCTACCGCTACCTCTCCGGTCGCGAGCTGGTGCGTTTTTACGCCCGGGTGTGTGGCGTCTCGCGGGCCAAAATCGCGACTCAGGTGGATGAGGTGATCGAGCTCGTCGGTCTGGCGGAAGCGGCTCATCGTCGCGTCGGCACCTATTCGAAGGGGATGTTGCAACGCATCGGGCTGGCGCAGGCGCTGGTCCACGATCCGCAGCTGGTCATCCTCGACGAGCCGACTGCCGGCGTCGATCCGCTCGGCTCGGCTGCCATCGCGGAAATTATTCGCGAGCTCAAGCGGCGCGGTAAAACCGTGCTGCTCTCTTCCCACTTGCTCGCTCAAATCGAAGGACTGTGTGATCGCGTGGCGATTCTGCACCGTGGTAAGCTGGTTCGGGAAGGCCGCGTGGATGATCTTGTGCAGGAGAAAGACGCCGAGTCGCTGGTGGTCGAAGGGCTCAGTGCCGAAGGCCGTGCCGCGGTTGAAAAAGCGATTCTGGCGCAGGGGGGGCAGCTGTGTCGGGTGGAAAAACCGCGGCTCAGTTTGGACTCACTCTTTCTTAAGGAGGTCGAGCAGCGCGAAATCGAGCGCCGCGCACAGTCGAAGACAGAAGGAGGCGCACAATGAGCGGATGGATCGATTCTATTTCCCGTATCCGGCTGATCGCTGGAAATACTTTTCTCGAAGCGGTCCGGCAGAAGTTTTTCAACTCCCTGCTGCTGATCTCGGTCGCACTGGTGGCCAGCTCGACCTTTTTTCAGCAGTTCGATTTTGGCACCGGCGAACTGAAGTTTGTGACTGATTTCGGGTTTGGCGCGCTGTTCTTTTTCGGCTCGATTTTGTCGATCGCCGCCACGACGCAGCTCTTCTTTAGCGAGATCGAAAATCGCACCGCGCTGACCATGCTGGCCAAGCCGATCTATAAGCTCGAGTTCCTCGCCGGTAAATTTCTGGGCGCGCATGCGTTGATGTTGGTCTTTACCGCCGTGATCATGCTGGTGTTGGCAGGTATTCTATACTGGCGCGAGACCGCGCTGATGGCCCGGCTCGGCGAGGAGTTTCTCGGCGGCCGGTTGATTGATTATGGCGATTTGTTGGTGTTCGGCCTGCTGCAGTGGATCAAATTCGGGATTCTCAGCGCGATCGCCTTGTTCATTGCCAGCTTCTCAAATACGAACCTCTACACTGTGGTGGTGGCGTTTTTCGTGCTCATTATTTGCCAACTGCAATATATCGCGCGGGATGCGTATTCCGCCATGGAGCAGGGGGTCGGGCAGTGGCTGGTTCGGGGGCTGGGGTTGATCTTTCCGAACTTTCAGTTGTTCAATGTCGGCGATCAGCTGGTTTTCAATACCGCGAATCCGCTCCCCGTCGGCACGGTTTGGCAAATTGTTGGCTATGGGATTATTTATACCGTCGCCTTCATCTTGCTCGCGCAGGTGAACTTTAGAAAGCGGGAGATTTAGAAGATGTGTGACGGCGGTTGTTTGAAGCATCCATTGTTTCTGCGCTTGCGCAGCGTGTTGGTGGTGCTGCTGGCTTTGCTTTTACTCGGGCTCGTCACGCGTCCGCTGGAGTCGCCGGCTTGGACGGTAGTCAAGGCGCGCCAGCCCGAAATGAATTTGCAGGCGATCGAAGGTGCTCTCGGTCAGGGCCTCGTGGTCGGTATCCTCGGTGGCTTTCGTTCCATTATGGCCGATTTCCTCTGGATTCGCACCAATACGATTTGGGAGCGGCGCGATCGCGTGAAGCTCGACGCCATGGTCCGGCTGGTGACCACCCTGGACCCGCGCCCTGAATTTTTCTGGATCAACGGCGCACGTATGGTCGCTTACGACGTGCCGAATTGGCGGATCCAGGAAGAGGGCGGCTATACGGATGTACCGCAAAGCCGCCAGCGGGCGATCGACCTCGATCAAGCCGAGCAAGCCTTTGCCATGCTGGAGCGTGCCCGCGAGTTTCACCCGCAACAAGCCAAGCTGTATTTGGAAACCGGGCAGATTTATTTGAACCGCTTGAAGGACAACGCGCAGGCCGCCAAGTGGTTCCTGCTGGCTTCACAGCAGCCTGACGCGCCGTATTATGCCGCCCGTATTTATGGCGAGCTGCTGCGTCGGCAGGGTAAAGATGCCGAGGCGTATGCGTTTCTCAAGCAGCTCCACACTGAATTGCCGGATGATCCTTATGCGCAGAAGGGGATCATTCTGGACCGTATTCGCGAACTCGAAGCGACTTTGAAGATTCCCCTCTGGAACCGTTTTCAGCCGAAGGCGGGGAGCGCGGTCCTTCCGGCAGGGCCGAGCTTGGAACAAAAGGTCCGCATGCTCGAACAGGCGCATGATCACGCCCACGACCATTGAGGCGGCCATGCGGCGGAACCGTGTTTGTTGAAGCCGCATTCGACGGCTTGGGCAGATGCGGGCATCCTTGCATTTTAACCTTTAACTCTGCACTGACTTTGTTCCTATCTAGCGCATGAATTTGATCACTCCAGAAGTTCGTTCGCAGATAGAAGAAGTCACCCGTCGTGCTGGCCATATTTGGAGGTATCTTTGACGGGGATACCAAGACGGAGCGTATCGGCGAGCTGGAGGCCAAGATGGTCGAGCCGGGGTTCTGGGATGATCAGAAGGCGGCGCAGAAAGTGATCGGCGAGGCGAATCGCTTGAAGACGACGGTGAATCCGGCCAGAGCCTTTCGAGGGGAGCTGGACGACCTCGCGGCGATGCTGGAACTGGTCGATGAGAGCGCGGACGATCCGGACGCGGAATCTTATCAGCAGGAGGTGATTGATACTTTAGAGCGCCTCCAGCCGAAGCTCGACGCGCTGGAGCTGGCGTCTTTTTTGAGTGGTCCGAACGATAGCTGCAATGCGCTGCTCACGGTGCATGCGGGCGCGGGTGGCACCGAGTCCTGCGATTGGGCGGATATGCTCTTGCGCATGTATTCACGTTGGGCGGAGCAGGCGGGGTATGGGGTCGAAGTGCTCGATATCGCGCCGGGTGAAGAAGCGGGGATCTCCGCGGCCACCATCCGGATTTCCGGACCGAATGCGTTTGGCTATGCCAAGGCGGAGCGCGGCGTACATCGCTTGGTGCGTATTAGCCCGTTTGATTCCAATGCGCGGCGTCATACCTCGTTTTCTTCGGTCGATGTGATTGCGGAAATCGAGGACGATGCGGATATCGAAATCGATCCATCCGATATCCGGACCGATGTGTATCGGGCCAGTGGCAAGGGCGGGCAGCACGTCAATCGAACCGAGTCGGCCGTTCGTTTGACGCACATCCCGAGTGGGATCGTGGTGACCTGCCAAAATGATCGTTCGCAGATTAAGAATAAGGCCACTGCGATGCGCACCTTGAAGTCGCGCTTGTATGAGAAGCAGGAGGACGAGAAGCGCAGCGAGATGGAGAAGTTTTATGGAGAGAAGGGCGACATCGCCTGGGGCAACCAAATCCGCTCGTACGTCTTTCAGCCGTATCAAATGATCAAGGATCTGCGCACGGGTGTGGAATCCGGCAATGTGCAGGCCGTGATGGATGGCGCGCTGGACCCGTTCATTCATGCTTGGTTGCGGGCCGGTGGTCCGACCTCGCGTAAATCCGCAGCGGATCGTGAATTTGGAGATGAGTGAGCCTGTCGACAGTCACCATGGCCTGAGCTACGAAACGGCGCTTCAAGCCTTTTCGGATCAGAGCTTGTTTGAAAATAAGACCTGGCGCTACTCGCCGGAGGCCTTTTCGCTGACGGCCAAGCAAGTGGCCGAGATCGAGCTGATCGGGCAGGCCTGCTACGACTTTTACCGTGCGCATGAGGTGCTCTATTTGCGCTCTGCGACGGGAAAGAACTTGCTGCGCAATCGCGAGCTCAAGGCCCCGTGGGTGGCGGAGTATCTGGACCGCGGGAAGCCGGCTGACTTGATCGAGCATGCGCGCTCCAAGGCGCTGCGCGGCGCTACACCGATGGTGATCCGTCCGGATTTGCTGATCACGGAGGACGGCTTTGCGATGACCGAGATCGACTCGGTTCCCGGCGGAATCGGGCTGACCGCATTTTTGAATCGCCTCTACGCCGGCGTCCATGGCGAAGCCCTGATCGGCGCAGGGGATCAGGATATGGTGGAAGCTTTTTACGCGGCGCTATGCAGTCGTGCTCCGGGGGTGACTGCGCCCTATATCGCGATTCTGGTCAGTGATGAGGCCGCGACCTATCGCCCTGAAATGGAATGGATCGCGAGGCAACTGCGTTTGTTGGGCCGCCGGGTGCATGTCTTTCATCCTGATGAGGTGATGCCTCTGGGCGATTCCATTTGCGTGGGGCTGGACGGCGAGCCGCAGCAGGTCGATGTAATTTACCGGTTCTGGGAATTGTTCGACCTCGCGAACGTCTCGATCTCCGGGCACCTGCTTAAGGCACGGCGCGAGTCGCAGCTCAGCCTGACCCCGCCGATGCGTCCTTTTCAAGAAGAGAAGCTGAATCTCGCGCTGTTTCATCACCATGTGTTGGAAGATTTCTGGAAGGAGAATTTGCCGAAAGCGTCCTATCGTGTGCTGAAACGGGTGATTCCGCGGACTTGGGTGATGGATCCGGTGGAGTTGCCGCCCAATGCGGTGCTGGATGCGCCGTTCATTGGCGGTAAGCCGATCATAAATTGGTCGCAGTTGGTCGAGGCCGGCAAGAAGGAGCGCAATCTGATTATCAAGATCAGCGGTTTTCATGAAAGTGCCTGGGGCGCACGCAGTGTCACGCTGGGGAGTGATTCCTCGCGGGCCGAATGGGAAAGCGCGATTCAGCAGGCGGTGGCGATGGCCGATACCTCGCTCCACATTCTGCAGGCCTACGAAAAACCAAGGCGTTTGCGGCATCCCGTCTATAGCGAGGACGGCGGGATTTACCAAATGGAGGGCCGGATGCGGCTCTGCCCGTATTATTTCGTAAACGAAAAAGAGCAGCGCGCCAATTTGCAGGGCGTGCTGGCGACACTATGCCCCGCGGATAAAAAGATCATTCATGGGATGAAAGACGCCGCCTTGTTGCCCTGTGTACGTGGTGACTGAGTCGGGGCATGTGCACTGTTGAATGGGGCGGTGCTGGTCTGGGCGCCTGAGTGCTTTCAGCGTTCAGGAAATTGGCGCATTTCTTGCTTTCGCGCTTTCATCAAGAAGGAAATTCGTTATCTTGCCTGCTTCTTTAATGGCTGCCGCGCGCAGTCCACTCTCTGATTTCTATATTAAAACACGTTATGATTACGACCGCTAAGAAAACAACCAAGGCTGCTGTCAAAAAAACCGCAGCTAAAAAGACTGCTGCCGCAAAAAGCAAGGAGAAGGCGTTTCGCTTTGATATCGGATCCACCAAGGACTCGATACAGGGTTCGATCCTGAATCACTTGCAGTATACACTGGCACGCCACCCGAAGAACGCCAACAAGGACGAGTGGTGGACTGCGACTTGTTATGCGGTGCGCGACCGTTTGCTCGACCGCTTTATGAAGACGCAGGGCGTGCACCACGATCAGAAGGTGCGTCGTGCGTATTACCTGAGTCTTGAATATTTGATGGGCCGATTGCTGGTCAATAACTTGCACAACTCAGGGCTGTTTGACCAAACCCGTGATGCGCTTCAGGATCTCGGGCAGGATTTCGATGAGATCGCAGCCGAAGAGGCCGATATGGGCCTTGGTAATGGCGGCCTCGGTCGTTTGGCTGCTTGCTTCCTGGATTCGCTGGCCACATTGGATCTGCCCGCGATTGGCTACGGAATTCACTACGAATTCGGTCTCTTCCGTCAGGAGTTTAAAAACGGCTACCAGATCGAGCATCCCGATGCGTGGCAGGAGAAGGGCTGTCCGTGGGAAATCATGCGTCCGAATTTCGTGCAGGAGATTAAACTCTATGGCCGCGTCGAGCATCAGATGGATGAGATGGGTGCGTTCAAGCCGGTTTGGGTCGACTACAAGACGCTCGAAGGCATGCCCTTTGACGTGGCGATCGTCGGCTACGGTGGTGAGACGGTTAACTTCCTTCGTTTGTGGGAATCCCGTGCGTCGCAGGAATTTGATCTTAATATTTTCAATGACGGCGGCTATGTTGAAGCGGTTCGCGAGAAAGCCATGGGAGAAACGGTCTCCAAGGTGCTTTATCCGAACGATAACACTGAAAACGGCAAAGAACTGCGTCTCGTGCAGCAGTATTTCTTTGTTAGTTGTTCGCTGCAGGATATTATCCGCCGCTACTTTGGCGGCCACGATGACTGGAGTGAGTTTGATAAATATAATGTCATTCAGCTCAATGATACGCACCCTGCCATTGCGATTCCTGAATTCATGCGTCTTGCGATTGATGTGCATGGTCTCGACTGGGACCCTGCTTGGACGATCGCACGTAAGCTCTTTAACTACACCAACCATACCCTCCTTCCCGAGGCTCTGGAAAAGTGGAGTGTGCCGCTCTTCGAGCGCGTCTTGCCGCGTCACCTCGAAATCGTTTTCGAAATCAACCGCCGCTTCCTCGAGGATGAGGTGGAAGCCAAGTGGCCCGGTGACGGTAGTAAGAAGGCCGAACTATCCATTATCGAAGAGGGCCACCCGAAGATGATCCGTATGGCGAGTCTTTCGGTCGTCGCATCGACGAAGGTCAATGGCGTCGCCGCACTTCATACTGAATTGTTGAAGAAGGACCTGTTCGCCACTTTCAACGAGCTGTATCCGGATAAATTCATCAACATGACCAATGGTATTACGCCGCGCCGTTGGCTGTTGGCTTGTAATCCCGACCTGAGTGATCTGATTTCGGAGAAGGTTGGTAGTGATTGGCCGAAGCATCTCGACCAGCTTCAGAAGATCGGTAAACATGCCGGCAATGCGGCATTCCAGAAACGCTTCATGGCGATCAAGCGTAAGAACAAGGAAGCCTTCGCTGCCTTGGTGAAGCAAGACTGTGGTATCGAGATCTCCCCGGATGCACTCTTCGATGTACAGATCAAACGTCTGCACGAATACAAGCGTCAGCACCTTAACCTGCTGCACATTCTCACGCTCTATCGCCGTCTGCTCAACGATCCGGAATACGACATGCAACCGCGCGTCTTTATCTTCGGAGCCAAGGCGGCGCCGGGCTATGCATTGGCAAAGTGCATCATTCGCGCGATCAATAAGGTCGCCGAGAAGGTCAATCACGATCCTCGTGTCGGTGGTAAGATTAAAGTAATCTTTCCTGAGAACTATTGCATCACCCTGGCTGAGAAGATTATTCCGGCAGCGGATCTTTCCGAGCAGATTTCAACCGCCGGCAAGGAAGCTTCCGGTACGGGCAATATGAAGCTTGCGCTGAACGGTGCGCTCACCATCGGCACGCTCGATGGCGCCAACGTTGAAATCAAGGAAGAGGTCGGTGATGAGAATATCTTCATCTTCGGTAATACCGTCGATGAAGTGGAAGCCATCCGTGAGCGCGGTTACAATCCTTACGATTACTATAACAGTAACTGGGAGTTGAAGGCGGTGATCGACTGGTTGCGTTCTGATTTCTTCACCCCCGGTGAGCATGATGCCTTTGCGCCGCTCTGCAGTAGCTTGCTCGAAGGTGGCGATCCATTCCTCTGTCTTGCCGATTATGCGGATTATATCCGTGCCCAGGAAGAAGTGGACAAGGCCTTTGCCGACAAGAAGCGTTGGGCTAAGATGGCGATCCTCAATACGGCACGTGTGGGCAAGTTCTCCTCCGACCGTACGATCAGCGAATACGCCGAGCAAATCTGGAATTTGAAGCCAGTTAAAGTCGGTCAATAAGCCACGCACCTAACAGACATTTCGCCGGGGTCGGCGCGCACCATGCTGTTGTGTGGGACGCATCGCCCCGGCTTTTTTGTGTCCGTGCTCTTCGTTTTTTAACCTAAAAAGAGTCGTTGAACTGTTAATAAACGTTAATGCACGTTAATCTGACTCTATAATAATATGGTCGATAGCTATTTATGAATGTAGCTAAAGTGCGATCCTGCTTTTACCTTATCCCCAAACTGGCGGCTTGCTCCATTAACGTTAATGGACGTCCATTAACGGTTTAAGGAATTGTGCCTATGTGAACTGCCGTATTTAGCTTTAACCTTCCTCGACGAGGGTGGCGCCTTTGATCAACCGACAGAATTCTTTCTTGCTGAGTTGCTTGTGCGTGCCGTCTTTGGTGAAAGCGTTGTCCATGATCTTAAAGTCCACCGAGAGTCGTTCCAATTGAACGATGCGAAGGTAGGTGGTTTCGTTTTTCCAGACTTGTCCTTGTTTGAGTCTCATAGGTGTGTGCTAAATCGGTTTTTGGTATGCAGGTGTATGGGTACGGAACGCATCGCGCGATGGTGGCTTACTGGCCGGCTTGTGCGCGCTGCATGGCGCGGGCGGCGTCTTCCGGGCGGTTGAGCTTCCCGTAGGCGAGGGAGAGGTTATACCAGGCGCGGCTAAAGCGGGGCTCCAGTGCGACGGTTTCTTCGAGGAAGCCGACGGCTTTTTCCAAGTCTTGCGATTCTGCGGCGAGAAGCCCGAGTGAATAAGGAAAGGTCGGGTTCTTCGGTGCGAGATCCCAGCCGGTGTAGAGTGTGCGCTCGGCGGCTTCATTCAGGCCTGCCCCGCTGAGGAGGATGGCGGACTGATGATACATCTCCGGGTTGAGCTGATCGAATTGGATGGCGCGCTCAATGTATTTTTGCACATCGGCCGTGCGGCCTTCTTTACTCGCGGTATTCGCCAGTATGAGCAGGCTTTGGGGGCGATCGATGTTGAATTGAATGTATGCATCCCAATCCTTTTGCGCTGTTTCATCGGGGATCGGCTGGTTGGCTGCGGCTAGGCCGCGGGCGGCGGCCAAGCGCACGCTGCGTGAGCGGTCGCCGAGTTTTTCGATGGTGCTGCTGGCTGCGTCCGAATTTGACAGCGTGCTGGTGGCGCGGCTGCGGACCATCGGGCTGGCGTCGTCGAGTAATGGGCGGACTGCATCCACGACTGCCGCATTCGGGAGGTAGTTTGCCAGCAGGCCGGCGTAAGTGGCTCGCCATCCGGGCACGCCTTCGTCTTTGAGCAGTTCGAGCAGGCCGGTCAGTCCTTCGGGGCGATAGTTGTGCGCGGCGGCGATGGTGCGGGCGCGTTTGCGCTGGCGGTGGCTGGCCATTTTTTCGCCATACCATTTTTCCGACCATTCGACGGCCCAATCGACACTTTCGTCGCTGTGGCATTTGTTGCAGGCATTGGGGATGCCGAGCTCTTTGGTGAGCAGCGGGTCGGGGGAGAGGAACGCGTGGTCGGCGCGGGGATCGACCTGCATGTAAGTGGTTTTCGACATGTGGCACT
>ERZ1046740.1333-NODE-1333-length-17620-cov-11.097865_pt1 | contig 17620 bp, 9 predicted proteins | sample MGYA00383093_ERZ1046740 | MGnify/ENA primary metagenome ERZ1046740 (study PRJEB29581, sample SAMEA5548363) | metagenome | biome: marine; feature: coastal; material: water | depth 25 m | study: Short-term variability in the microbial, nano- and picoplankton... | reverse complement strand
AGGTATAATAAAATCGCAATTCCCTGTCGGTGCTAACAATCGTGAAACGACATCAATCAACTCTTTGAAGCTCAATAATGCATCGTGCCGTGCAGCTATTCGGCCCTCTTTTTCTGGTTTTAAAGAACGTTCAAAGTAAGGCGGATTAGAAACAATTAGGTCGTATTTGATTTTAGGCTCAAAGTTTTGAATGCGCAGATGGTGTGCAAACAGCCTAGATGAAAATGAGGAGTTAGTAAAATTATACTTGGCATCAATGATTGCTGAGTCGTCCGTCTCTACTGCGTCGACACGGGCATTTGGAAATCTCTGAGCAAGCATCATGGCAACCAATCCTGTGCCTGTACCAATATCCAAAATTCGATTCGGCTGAGTTGCATAGGCCCATGCACCCAACAGTACGCCGTCGGTTCCCACCTTCATCGCCGAATTGGTTTGGCGTATGTCAAACTTCTTAAACTTGAATTCAGACATAATAGTCAAAGATCATTACCCTGCGTCTTTTGTCTATGACGCCTGCAAGTATTCAACTTGTAATTAAAAGTTCATTCTTTGAGGCTCTCTTGGCTTGATTACAGGATCTTTAGGCACAAAGGTGATATCTTCAAACGTCATTTTTCCTTTTGGTGATATTTCAACCATAATACTTTGATACGGTTTGAACTCAAAATTGTGAGTTGTTGTTTTTCCGTTGGCAGTAATCGTTAGATTTCGAAAGACAGACTTATTGGCAAATGACTGACCAGAATAAATCGGATACTCCAAATCCTTGGCAAGCTTTTGTGCTAAAAATATGTGCAGTGTGCCATCGTTTTCTTGTCGGCACCAATATGCCGGTATCGTATCTCCCGTAATCAAAGGCTGATGATCAACAACGTTTTTAAATTCAGCACTCACGTTTTGTAGCGATTTCAATTCTGTTAACAGTCCTTCAAAATCCTCAGATTTGGTTTTACCAGGCTGACTTGGATCTTGCTTTATGCAAACCGGAAGCCCTTCTTTAGCAAACCCAACTAATTTTCGTAAAGCTCTTACATCCATGTATTTAACATCCACAAACAACGAAGAGAAAGATGCATCACCCGCAACAAGTTTGTTGTCAACAAATTTTGCTTCATCCAAAAAATGTCGATTAATCCAAAGTGGATGATATCCTTCCGTTTCCATGTTTGGTTTAATAAACCTCATTTCATATTCACCCCAAACCCAAACACGACGTTTCTCTTCTGGATATGGACCTTTCATGACTCCATCTTCATAAGGTAGGTATACACCGACGTCACTATACGTTTTACCGCTTTGCATTATTCCTGCGACCTTTTCCATGTATGTATTAAAAGCTGGCAATTCTTCTGTTAGGCTTGCCCCTCTACCTATAAAAATAGTAGCAAAGAATTCTATCGTGTCAGAACCTTTAGGGTTATAGGGCATTCCGTGGTAAAAATGATGATTGGCTCCTTGAGCAAATAGCGCATCAGCAACCATCTTCAAATCTGCCGTTTGTTCCTCTCTCAGATACGTGCTAGGAAATCCATACATGTCTGTAAAAGTTTCGCTTGAAACAATCCTTTTTGAAGATAAACAAGCTGAAGAGCTGACAATTCTAGAGAAATTTGGGTTATTCAACATCCCTTCTGTTTCAGGAATATCCACCAATGAATAAAGCGTCATAATGTCGCCTGGAGCTGCTAAGCATTGCACCCGCGACCAAGCACCAAGTTCCTTGCACTTTCTTACATAAGGCTTATAAAACCCTTCGGTCACATAGTCTTCCAAGTGAAGCATATAATCATATCGAACATCGGGAAAAGAATCTAAACTACGTTCCATAAAAGGAATGATGTCGTAACCGAACTCCTTTTCAAAGGAAATATCGAAACCAGGCGTCCAAATCTTGTTTGTCCCATTCAATTTAATCTCCCAGGAATCGGTAAAAAGTGCTGATTTCGTTCCTTTCAATGCATTTGCAAGCGCTGCGCTGATTGGTTCAGCAAATAGATTAAACGCATTGCTGTCTAAGTGGTTGACGACCAGTTGATTTTCTGGCCAAGTCCAACCGAAAGTCAAATATTGTCGAAAAGACGTATCTCCATAGATCTGGGTTGAATGGGCTGCGTCGATGTTACTGCCTGCAACAGGCCACGCGCTACCAAATGTAAAATCACATGCCAGTCCTATAGAATCTGCATATAGTTTGGTATACGTTACCACATCTGACCATTCAGGACTTAGCCATTTTTGAGCCGAACTGTCAATAGCATAATGACGATTGTGGTCGTATTTATACATGTTTTTATACCGATATAATGGATATACCCAGGCTACTTCAACCCCTCCAAAATTATTGGCCTTAGCCCAGTCCAATTGGTCTTTAATATCTGGCTTTTTTATTTCGGTAGCAAACCACCACCATCTTGTAGACGGTTTCGAATTGGGGTAAAACGGATTGTTTTCAATTGTTGTATCCAAATTACTCTGTTGATTACACGCGGTAAACGTGGACAAAATCACGGTAGAAATAAGAATTATTTGCAGGAATTTCATTTGCTAAAAATAAGAAAAATACTGCTAGAATTATGTTGAATTTAATACAGTGTTATTAGCAGTGCATTATTTCGACATGTCGCTTTACCCAGAATGATAAAGTCAGACTCACAATGTTGGCTATTGAGTATATTTACGGCGTGAAAAGAAAACTTCTAAAGATCCTTTTTGTAGTTGCTTTACTTTCTGTAGGCTGGGTAATTGGATACCTAAACGTCCCATTTATTGACCCGTCTAAACACTTTTGGGTTGGGTTTGTCGCCTGCTTCGTGCTTATGGTTTTGGGCATGCTTGTTTCTCAGGCACGCCGTTCGAATGGGAAGATAGTGCAGTGGTTTGCAAAACATGAAAATGCCACTGATCAAAACATTCAATCAAGCTACCGGGCTATGTGGATGACATTGGCAGCATTTGTATTTCTTGCCTGTGCGGCTTTGACATATGTAATTCATTATCAAACTAAGACGTTAAATGCGTATTCACAAAAGTTCGATTCTAGGTTAATCGAATTAGAAGAACTGTCTGACGCGGTTAACAAAAAGCAACAGGTTGGGCTGATGTCTAATGTGTTAACATTAGTTGATGAAGAAATAAAACAGAACCCTGGTGGACCTTTGAGTAATGCCACAATAGCACGTATCGCTGCCTTTAGCTTCTCGCTAAAACCATATCGATATTTTTATCATGACAGTTTAGGTGAAAACCCTTTAAGCCCCGAACGTGGCCAATTGCTATTGGCCTTAACGTTAATGGATATTGACAGCACGTCTTTTAACAAGATTAAATCGAAGGTTGATTTCAGTTATTCAGATTTAAGAAATTCTAGCTTAAAGCATATTGACTTTAGCGGAATAAATTTAGAATCTGCTGACCTATCCAACGCTGATCTAACCGGGATAAATTTTGATAACAGCCGTTTAAGAGATGTAACCATGACAGGCGCCATACTGAATGAAGCAACATTAAATAACACGGATATACGCAGTGCGTCGATGGCTTGGATTCAAATGAATAAAGGAGAATTGAAATTCACAGATGCCACTGGCGCTGACCTTTCGTATGGCCAATTTCAACATGCAGATTTAAGTGGATCCACATTTGTTATAGCCGATTTAACCTCAAGCAAACTGACCAACACTGCCTTGATGCAGGCCGATTTCGCCGTAACCAATTTAACTAAGGCTGACCTTAGTAACAGTAATTTGCGTGGTGGCCGGCTTATAAAAGCGAACATCGCTGAAACGACGTTCAGCTCTTCCATACTGGAAGGAGTAGAGGTATCGTCGGACTGGTTCAGTATTTACAAGGGGGAAACAATGAACAAGCTGCAAGAGCAATACGAGATAGTTGACTCGACGTCGGCCACTGGCTCCACCAAGTTTTATTTAAATACTAAAGACTAGCACCATCATTTCACACTAAAATAGGTCAAGTCATATCTGACTCTATTTATCTTCTTGGCAATTTTATTTAGCAGTGGATCTTGAATCACAAAGGGCTTAGGTACTACACCAGATATTTTGCAAAATACTTGCCAAATCTCGTTCATGTATGCCGTTAATAGGACGTTATCCCACTCGGTATCCGAAGAAATCCCATATTTTACTTTTAACGCAATGCCAATTTGCTGCCCGATTTCATTATTCACTATATCGACATAATTGTCTACTGGGTTATTATTTGAATCGACCAGTTGCTCGATAGAAAAGTTTCCATGAATCAATTCTGGCATGTTTTTCAATTCATGAACATCAGCCAAAAAGTCTGCCATCTCTTTTGAAAACGCTGTGGTAATTAATGCCTGAGCAATAATGTGATTATATGTATTGATAAATCCTTTCTCTGACGTATCCCTTGCTGTTTGAATATAGGTATAATCAAAGTTCATATTCGATACACATGCTAAAGCGAGATCATAAAACGCTACATCACCTTCTCCAAAAATCAATGGTCTTCTTCTCGCCAGTTTATAAATTTTGTTTAAATCAACACGATTTCGAATGGCGTAAGGCGACTCAATCATTAGGTCAACTGCGTCCATTATCTTTCCGTCACGAACCTTTATAATATCATCTTGTGAAATACCTGATTGCAGTTCGGTTTCGATCCCGTCGTATGACAAACGCACCAATCCTTCAATTTCTCCATCTTTTTCGCCATAAACCTCATAGTCTATGTCTACCACTTTTTTTAAATCATCAAGATCTTTAAATCTTGATGCAAGCAATGGCTTACATGTCGGCATCAAATCTATTTTTTGATCTGCCGTTGGTAAATCTTCTCCTTGATTAAAACAAGACCTGGCAATCAATAATAGAATAACAAAAAAAAGGGGTGCGCTGATTGCTGTGTATTTCAAATTATCCAACTTTTAACCAAATATAATTTAACAAAACTTATGAGGCTTCACTTTGCAATTTTTAATACTATGTTGTGAGATTGATTAAATTGCAATCATTCCTTTCATCCCATTTTATTGATGACTCGTATACTCTATTTATTAACGTTAGGCATTGTTTTCACCCATTGTCAAGGGCAAGATTTTGACATTACAGCCTTTGGTGCCGTCAATAGCACCTCCGTATTAAGTACAAAGCAAATTCAACAGACAATCGATGAAGCCAGCAAACACAAAAATGGCCGTGTTATAGTGCCTAAAGGGAATTTCTTAACCGGTTCTTTAACCTTGCATTCCAATGTAGAGCTTCACTTAAAAAAAGGTGCAATACTACTTGGCAGTACTGATGTTGACGATTATTATGCGTTGTCGCGCACAACGGCTACGTACAATTGGAAATCACTAATACTGTGCATAAATAATTCGAACGTTAAGATAAGTGGTCAAGGAATAATTGATGGTCAAGGGCATGAACTAGCTCAAAGAATTGATGATTTGTTTTATGAAGGTAAACTAGACAGTAGTTTATATCAATTTAAAGAAAAGCGTCCGAAAGCACATGTAAGACCTCAGCTCATTCAATTCGTCAATTGCACTGATGTAGCCATTGAATCGGTCACAATAAAGAATGCCGCCAGTTGGGTGCAGGTATATGATCTTTGCAACAACTTACGCATACATAACGTAACGGTGGAGAGTGTGTCGTATTGGAATAATGACGGCATTGATATAATTGATTGTAAAAATGTGGTGATATCCGACTCTAAAATTAACGCATCAGATGATGGCATCTGTATCAAATCTTATAAGAGAAACCAAGAAGACCATCAACCCATCTGTGACAACATTCATATATACAACTGCAAGGTGCGTTCAAGCGCTAGCGCCGTTAAACTTGGTACGTCATCATTCGGTGGATTTAAAAACGTCGTGATAGAAAACATCAAGGTATATGACACCTATAGATCGGCAATTGCTATTGAAAGCTGGGAGACTGGCATTATCGAAAACGTCCTTGTCAGAAATATACAAGCCTCAAATACGGGTAACGCGCTATTCATTCGGTTGAATAAAAGACCGATCTACGATCACCTCCCAAGTGGTTCAATTAATAACGTTATGATTCAGAACATAAAATGTGTTGTTCCTTTTGTCCAGCCAGATCTGTATTATGACTTACGTGGCCCCGCACTACCTTTTTTTCACAACATTTTCCCCATTTCCATCTCTGGCTATCCCGACAATCGGGTCACCAACATTTCAATTGACAATATACATGTTATATATCCTGGCAAGGGCTCTTCAACCTATGCAAATGCTCCAGTTAGTAGGCTTCAACATATCCCAGAAAGAATAGAAGAATATCCCGAATTTTCTATGTTTGGCGAACTACCCGCATGGGGGTTATACGCTCGTCATTGTGACGGAATTTCTATAACAAACGCACGATTTAAAATTAAAAGCCCAGATTATAGACCCGCATTTGTATTTGATGATGTGTTAAATCTAAACTTAACAAACATTAAAATTAAAGGTGACAATAAAGAAAAAGGGATAATCCGTTCACCTCAAAATCCTTAAATCGGATTATTTCACCTTCTTAACTTAAGGTCTACTTTTTCAAATTTTAGTGTACTCTTTCCAAGGTCCTTGGAAGTGGCGACAGCCAACCCGCGTTGTTCTAATTTATTAACGGCGGTATAGAAATGATACACTACTCCATTGTGCTTGACTACGTATGGTTTGTGCGCGTATTTTTCATCATAATTTTCTGAGGTGGATATCAAATCTTCCCCAGTCCAATCAGTCCAATGGAGTAAGTCGTAGGAGCATGCAAAACGGTTGAAGGCATCTTTCCTGCCTTTTGGCCAAAACGCCCCATAGTAAAACATAACATACAGGCTGTCTAACTTTTGAATGACGGCATCACCTGTTAATCCTACTCCGTGGTCGATTACTGGATTCCCTTCGTATCGCTTCCAATTAACCATGTCGTCTGACGTTGCTACCCCTATTCTTTCAACCCAGTTTTCAAAAGTTGATGTATCTCCTACCGCATTATAGAACATAACAAACTGACTCCCCGTGGTTTTAGCACTATCCCAAATGATACTGCTTTTATATAGTTTATCGCTTTCCCAAACTCCTGCGTCTGCATCGTTTGTGGTCATTATTGGTTTATCCAATCTATTCCAGGCATGAGCTTCAGTTACATTGCTTTCCGTGAATGCCATCCCGATGGACAGCTTCCCTCGTTCATACCCCATAGAATTACTTCCGAAGTAGGACATCCAGTATTTGTTGTCATATTTACTTATGGCATAAGAGCCACCCCAATTGTAATCAATAAGGCTCGGGTACCCCGCCGATTGGTTCCACTTGTTATCGTGCACAAAAACATACGGTAATACCGTTCCAATAGTTTCCCAATCCAATAAATTATCACTTTTTGCCAGCCACGTTTCGTACCCCTTACCTTCAAACACTAAATAGGTCATATACCACAAACTGTCTTGTTTAAATATGGTTGCACAATCTATCATACTAGACGTATCGTCGTGAATCATAACCATTCCGTATTTGTATGGTGTTTTTATCTCGTCATAAATTTGGTGCATGACATCGTCTGATACAACGGGTTCAAGCTGTTTGGATTGACTAAATACGGTTAGCGCAGTACACAAACAGATTAAAAGAGATAGAAATCTTGACTTCATATTATCAAAACTAAAACAACTTTTGTTCCTAAATGTAAGAACGAAGGTTCTTTGGTCATTTTTAGCTTAGTTACCCCAATTCTCACGATCTAAACTTCGGTATTGAATTGCTTCGGCTAAGTGCTCAATTTGTATCGAATCACTACAAGCCAAGTCGGCGATCGTTCTGCTTACCTTCAGAATTCGATCGTAAGCCCTAGCAGATAAATTCAATTTCTTCATTGCCGACTTTAGCAAAGTGGAACCGGGCTTATCTATCTTACAGTGTGTTTGGATATTTTTACTGCTCATCTGTGCATTGCAATGCATGTCTTTACTTACTGCAAACCTTTTGTCTTGGATGTTCCGTGCATTGACGACCCGCTCACGAATTATTTCGCTACTTTCTGACGCTCTTTTCTCAATCAAATCATCAAATTCGACCGGTGTTACTTCTATATGAATATCTATCCTGTCTAACAGTGGCCCAGACACTTTGCTAAGATATTTATTCACCACACCTGGCATGCAAACGCATTCTTTATCAGGATGGTTAAAATACCCACATGGACAGGGATTCATAGAACTAACCAGCATAAATGCCGCTGGATAAACCACAGAAAATCTCGCTCGTGCTATAGAAACACTTCTATCTTCTAGCGGCTGTCGCATCACTTCGAGCACAGATCTTTGAAATTCTGGAAGTTCATCTAAAAACAACACTCCGTTGTGCGCCAACGAAATTTCGCCGGGTTGCGGGTTATTGCCCCCACCCACAAGTGCCACATCACTTATGGTATGATGCGGATTCCGGAATGGCCTCTTGCTGACCAGCCCAGTGTTTGATCCCAGCTTGCCCGCAACAGAATGTATTTTGGTGGTTTCTAACGCCTCGTGTAAGGAAAGGGGCGGTAGGATTGACGGCAGCCTTTTGGCAAGCATGGTTTTACCTGCTCCTGGCGGACCAATTAAAACGACGTTGTGACCTCCCGCTGCGGCGATTTCTAGTGCACGCTTAATATTTTGCTGGCCCTGTACATCCGAGAAATCATCTGAAAATTTCTCGTACTCTTCTTCAAATTGCTGTCGTGGATTGACCACCACTCGATCCAATTTCAATTCACCATTTAAGTAAGCAATGACCTCCCTCAAATTATGGACTGCGAATACTTCAATATCCTTAACAATGGCCGCTTCCTTGGCGTTTTGATGTGGCACCACCATGCCCTTAAACCCATCTTTTGCCGCTTGAATGGCAATAGGCAAACATCCCTTCAGTGGCAATATGCTACCATCTAAACTTAACTCTCCCATAATCATATAATTCTGGAGTTTGTCAAGCACTACCTGATTTGATGCTGCCAATATGCCCATAGCTATTGTAAGGTCATAGGCAGAGCCCTCTTTTTTGATATCCGCAGGAGCCATGTTTACTACAATCCCATTTCGCGGCATGTTTAAGTTGTTGTTCTTAAACGCAGTAGCAATCCTTAATTGGCTTTCCTTAATTGCATTATCTGGCAGGCCAACCATGTGTACTTTAGTCCCACTACCCACATTTACCTCAACCGTTATAGTAAAAGCGTCAACTCCTTGAACTGCACTACCAAATGTCTTAACCAGCATAAAACAAAAGTATGTACAGCAAAACCGAATAAGAATAATCGTAAATTGCACAAAATAATAACGGATAGCAGATTTATGAGAAGCAAGGTTTTATACACTTTACTGATTGGGTTAACAATAACCGCATTTGATTCAACACATAACACAACCGAATCAGTTAAAGCGTCGGACATCACTGGGATATACTGGACATCTGATAAAGACGCCAAAGTCAAAATTTTCTTAGCGAGTAACGGTAAGTATTCTGGAAAAACGATTTGGATGGCCAAACCTAACAATGCTGATGGTTCTCCTAAAACAGATGTTAACAATCCCAACGAGAACTTACGCAGTCGTGAAAGAGTAGGTTTAGTCGCCTTAAAATACTTCGAATATGATTCGGACGATCAAAGATGGGTCAACGGATCAGTGTATGATCCACGAAATGGCAAAACGTATGACGGTTATATGGAATTTGAAGACGGTAACACCAATACATTGCGTCTTAGAGGATACATATCTGGCATGACATGGTTAGGCAGAACCTCGGTATGGACACGAGTAGAATAGTAGGTACTATTTCAACAGAGAGGTGATCTCTTCACTTTGAGGTTTAACCTTAGATCCGAAGTACGCTACAAGTTCCCCGTTTGGACTCACTAAGAATTTGTTAAAATTCCAGGACACGTTATAGTCTCCGACCCCATTGTATTTCTTTTGGGTTAACCACTCATACACTGGATGTTGGTTATCACCTTTTACATCCAACTTTTCTGATATAGGAAAAGTAACCCCATAATTACTGCTACAAAAGGTTGCGATTTGTGAACTATCACCTGGCTCTTGAAAACCAAATTGATTACAAGGCAGTCCGATAACCATAAGCTTATCGGCATTAGACGAATACAAAGCCTGTAGACCGTCATACTGGGGCGTAAAACCACATTTACTTGCCACATTGACAAATAAGATGTATTTCCCCTTAAAAGCGCTTAAATCGATTTTACCAGCTTCGTTTAAGCTCATTAAGTTTAATTCGTACAAATTCATACCTTCAACTGGTTTTTCTTGTGTTGTAATTTTTCTACTTGATGTACCACAACCTAGAGCCATTGCTCCTGCAGTAGCCAGACTGAATATTTTAGTAATTAGTTTCATATAAAGTCAAAACAATTGTCAAAAAAAAAGGGAGCGTTTGAAGCTCCCTTTTGACATAAATATTATAATTCTCTTATTCAGAAATAATCTTGAACTCAACTCTTCTGTTTTCGTCCAAAGTAGGGAATGAAGAATCCTCTCCATAACCTTTTACTTCCAATTGAGATGCTGTAACACCGTTTGAGATAAGATAGTCTCTTACCGCAACTGAACGTTTGTTAGACAACCATTGGTTATAAGAAGCAGAACCTCTTTGATCCGCATGACCTGCAACCTCAATTTTCAAGATTGGATTATCCTTCAAGATAGTAACAAGATTATCCAATTCAGCTCGTGCTTCAGTTCTGATGTCCCATTTGTTTGTTGGAAAGTAAACGTTGTTGAACGTGTATACTTTACCAGAACCAGAACCACTACCAAGTTTACCGTCTTTGTAATCTTGCATGAACTGATCGAAAGTTTTGATCTTGTCGTTGATTTCATCGATGTCAACATCATTGTCATCAATGTCATCAGTGTTCTTATCGATATCTTTTCTGTTTTTCTTGATTTCATTACCAAGTGAATCGATGTCCTTATCTTCTTTATTAAGTTTATCGTCTATGTCTTTAAACTTCTTCTTAAGATCTGGATCATCCATTGGACTTCCACCCCACTGGTAACCTAACATTACTTCATGAGCACCCTTTGTGTATTCACTTACTTTGTGTACAGAGATATCATAAGCATATCCAGCAACAAACTGATCTGCTAGTCTAAGACCAGCTGCAGCTGTTACAGCATAAGCACTTCTGAACATACCACCAATCCAATACTTGTCTTGGTAATTAAGCATTGCGCTGATGTCATATTGTGCAGGGGTATTAGGTGTATATCTTAACAATGCATTTGGTTGTAAGAACCATGTTTCATCGCCTTTAATATCCCAGTTGTAACCTGCGTTCAATACAAACTGTCGTGCCATACCATAACGAACCACTTGGTCAGTTACCGTATTCTTAATAGCATCATAAGCCAACTCTCCACCTAAAATTTGTGGTACAGCTAAACCGATGTTGAAATTATTGACTTCATAATTCACTCCCATGTTGGCGTCAAATCCTGTTGCTCCTTGATAAGTTGCAGCAGTAACCGGATCCAATGGGTTTTGAACGGAGATGTCATTTAAGTCAATTCTATTGTTTAGCACACCTAATGCAAGACCGAAAGATAACTTTTGCCCTGAGTTACCAAGGTTTAAAGTATATCTATATGCTGCAGTACCGCCAGTAATGTTAAACTGACCCGCAACGTCACGGTAAACACCTAGACCAAGACCTGCATTGTTGTTCCTTAAAGGACCATCAATAGTCAAAGCTTGAGTTTGTGGAGCTCCTGGTATGTTGAACCATTGGTTACGGTTAATCAAGTAAACCTGACCGTAAGACTTTGATCCTGCCATAGCTGGATTGTACAAGAATTGGTTGTAATAGTAGTGGCTATACATCGGTACTTGCTGAGCAAATGCCTGTGTTAAACCTAGAACAACGAACGCGATAAATATTAATACTTTTTTCATTTTTCTAATTCTAAGGATTCTTGTCAATTATTATTTAGTCTCCCGTATTACGTTAATAACACCTTTGTACACCAAGTCTGGGAAGTCTGCATGAACAATCACATAGTAGTAAGGACCGTCAGGTAAATCATTACCCTTGTACGTAGCATCCCAGTCATTGTTATAACCAGTAGATCTGTACACTTCCATACCGTATCTGTTAAAGATTACCACTTCAGCTTCTGGGTAAGCCCAGATGTTTTCGATAATCCAAGTATCATTCATTCCGTCACCGTTAGGTGTTACAGCGTTATAAACTGTCAAGTCAAAGTTGTCTAGAACTACGATTCTCAATTGAGCCTCGTTAGTACATCCAAACTCATCAGTTACAGTTACTGTGTAATCTGTAGTCATATCAACTCTTTCAGCCATAACATCAGCCATGTCTGATGGGTTTAAGTATGTCGTTGGAGACCACAGGTAAGTGACACCACCTGATGCATGTAAATCAATTGACTGACCTCTGCTGATTGTATCAATAGACTGAGTCACTTTGTTTCTTGGCCAAGCCTTAGCGTCAGGTAATGAATGTACAACGATTAAGATAGAATCTTCATTCTCACAACCAATCGGTGGAGCAGAAATTCTCACTTTGTACCATCCACTATCTTTAGCAGATACTGAACCATTTGTTGATGTTCCACCAGTCCAAGTCCAATCGTATGTTCTTGCATTAGAGTTAGCAGATAATAATACGCTATCTCCATCACAGAACTCAGTAGGACCGTTAGCCGTTAAGTCAACATCAGGAAGTGCAATCACACTAGCAACCTTAGTTACTGAATTCTCACAACCTCTATTTGATTTAACTCTCAATGTTACATTGTAATCACCTGCAGCAGCATAAGTGTGCGTAGGGTTCTCAATTCCACTGAAGTTAACGTCTCCGAAATCCCAGAAGTATTCGATTATGTTATCCGTACCTGGAACAGTTGATGTGTTAGTGAACACACTTGCTTCTCCGATACATACATCAACTACAGTAAAGTCTGCAGTAGGTGCTGGGTAAATCGTTACGTTTCTAACGATTGTGTCTTTACAACCATTGTTACTCGTTGCGATCAATTCAACACTGAACGTTCCGAAACCAGTGAATGTAAATGTAGGATCCTTATCAGTTGAAGAACCTTGACCTGCGAAGTTCCATTCGTATGTCATTGTACCATAACCAATAGCTGATGCATTAACAAACTGCATTGATGCATCCTCACATACAGGACTTGCAACGAAGTTAGCTTCTGGCAATATGTACACTGTAAGCTCTTTAGATGTAGTATTTGAACAACCGTTGTTCGTTACAACTGTAAGCGTTACATCGTAGTTTCCAGATGCAGCATAATCATGTGTAGGATTCTGATCCGTTGATGTTGTACCATCACCGAACTGCCAGAACCATGAAGTTATAGATCCACTCGCTACAGATGATTGATCCGTCGCAGAGAATGTTTCGTTCTTACATACATTACTGAATGTAAAGTCAGCAGTTGGGTTAGGATAAACTTCAATAGACTGAGTAACCTCACCTCTACATCCATTATCACTCCATACTACTAATGTTACGTTATATGTTCCAGCAGTGCTGTATACATGAGAAGGGCTACCATTCACACTTGAATCACCGTCACCGAAGTACCACTTGTAAGTAGTAATAATTCCTTCAGGAATTGAAGATGTATTGCTGAATGATACCGTGCTGTCTTCACAGTTGTTAACCGCTGTAAAGCTTGCAGTAGGGTTAGGAGTAACTCTAGCTGTTGCACTGCTCGTTAAGCTACTGTTCAAACAACTATATGTTGTATTCTCTATGCTCACTAATTCAACAGTAATCAATGTTGGGTTACCAGAGTATGCAGAACCAACAACACTGAAGTTAAAGTCACCAGAACCTGTTCCAGTAACTGGAGTTCCAACTGTCGTACCGTTTCGTTTGTAAACAGCAGACCAACCGTCAGTTGCAGCGATGCCAGTTACACTTAATGTAAATACAGCTGCATCGTTAGGACAAACCGTTGCGTTACTTGTTACAGTTGCGCTAGGCGTTTCTATAACCGTTACAGTAGATATAGTTGAGTAAGCTCCTGCACATGTTCCGCTCTGAACAAACACTCTATATAATGTTGTCACGTTAATATTCGTGATTGTAACTGCATTGGCAGTGTTTGACAATACTGTCCAGGTAGCACCATTATCAGTACTATACTCCCAGTTTTGAACTGCTCCAGTTTCACCTGACAACGTAAGTGTCGCAGACTCTCCTTCACATATCGTAGATGTAGCTGGTGATAAAGTACCTCCAACAGTCGTTGGGCTCACTTTAATTTCAGCTGAATCATTCAATACTGTGTTACATCCTAATGCATTATCCAATAGAACTTCAGTTAACTGAACCTTAACAGAACTTGGAGATACAGTACGTCCAGTATTCACTGTGAACGTTCCTGATCCAGTTCCTTTCTTAGTTGGTCCAGCAGTACCATCGATTTCATAATCTAACTCCCACTTAGTTCCTGTTGCTACGTTGTCGATGCTAGCAGTAAATACTAATACATCACCTTCACATAACGAATCAGGTACAGTAGTAATAGACGCCGTTGGGTTATCAGTAACAGTTACAACTGCTTTCTCACTGATTGTATTTGAACAACCTAAGCCATTCGTTACAGTAACACCAACTATCTCAATTGTAGTTGTAGAAGTGTAAGGTCCGAAAGTGATTGTTTCACTTGTTCCGGTACCCGTAGTATATGAACCAGAAGTTCCGTTTTCTTTATAATCAATTGACCATGTAGATGTAGAAGTCACATTACCGATAGACAAGCTAAGGGTTGTTGTAGCTCCAGCACAAATGTCAATTGTTGGGTTATTAATAGTTACAGTTGGTAATTCTTGTACATCAACCGTTTTCACACCTGAGAATTCAGCAGCACACACACCATTCATAACTTCAACTCTATACCAAGTTTTAGTTTGAAGGTTAGCAAATGCTAATGTATCTGAAGTATTGGCGATGTCGTAGTAATTAATACCATCTGTAGAGTATTGCCATTTAACAATGTCACCTCTGTATCCACTTAGAGACAATGTACCACCGTCACCTTTACATACAATACTTACACCGCTGATTGTACCTCCAACAGAAATTGAGTCTACGTTAATTGTTATAGAGTCAGTTAAGGCACTTGTACAATTAGGATTAGCAGTAGTATTCGTAATGGACACCAATCTTAAACCGTTAGGTCCTTCTGAATTAAACTGAGGCATGTTTGCAAGTGTGAACACTCCAGACCCTACACCTGTCGAAGAGATATTTGATCCATTATTCACCTTGTAAATAATTGTCCACCCTTCAGTACCTAACACGTCATCCACATCGACCGTTACAGTCGGAGTTTCACCTTTACAGATGTTTGCAGGGTACGTTTTAAATGTAGCCGTTGGGTTATCAAGAATTGTGATCGTTGTAGTGTACTGATTAGTTAAGTTACTATTCGCACACTGTGGAGAACCACTAGTGATAGTCAATGATTGTAATGTAATATCAGTTGTACTTGACAATGTTCCAGTCCAGATTGTATCTGCACCAGGACCGTTTCCACTTAACGTTTTAACAGAAGAACCTTGTAAGTATTTCAGATCCCAATCCATTCCAGCATCAACGTTAGTAACGTTGATTGCAACGAATGTTGAAGAACCTTCACAAATGCTACTTGCACCTACAGCAACTATAGCTGCTACCGGTAACTCATTAACAGTAATCGTTACAACTGAAGAATATTCAGAATTACAAGCTCCGCTCTTCACAATAACTCTGTACTGAGTCGTTGAAGTAAGATTCGTGTAATTGTAAGTTGTATTCGTATTGTTGATAGCAGTCCAAGTTGAACCATTATCAGTGCTATACTCCCATCCAGTCACTGTACCAATTGCGTCAGCACCTAATGATAATGTTCCGCTGTTAGTACCTTTACAAACTGTATCGTTAGCTGTTAACGTACCACCTGCCGTAGTTGGTGAAACCGTTACAACGTCCTGATCAGTAGGAGAACCTTCACAACCAGTAGTTACATTAACGATTCTAGTCAATCTAAGTGTAGTAGGCTGAACTGTCAAGTTAGCCGTAGTAAAGTTGAAGCTTCCAGGACCAGTTCCAGTCACAGAATCAGCAGTACCACCGTTAATAGACCAGTATACAATCCAGTTCTCGCTTGTTCTAACGTCAGCTACAGTAACCTTACCGTAAGCAGGGCTACCAGTACAAACTGAATCAGTTAATGAAATAAGCGTTGCATTTGGCCCATCATCAACTTCCACAGTTGCCTTAGCATTGTTAGACAAGTTATTGTTTTCACACTGAGGAGTTCCTGAAATCATCCAGATTTTCTTCAATGTTACGTCTGTATTTGTCTTAATTGATCCAGTATTAATTGTTCCAGTTGTAAGTGGACCACTAACGCTTAACGTATCAAGTACAGTACCAACTAAGTATGCTACTCTCCAATCCTCACCTTGTGTGTTAGTTGCAGTTACGGTCAAGTTACCTGACTCGCCAGCACAAACCGTATCAGAACCTGATATAGATGCTACTGGTAAAGCGTTAACTGTTACAGTTACAGGACTCGTTGCAGCTTCAACACACACACCATTCATTTTAACAACTCTGAATAAAGTAGTAGTTATTAAGTTAGTATATGTATATGTGCTACTTGTGTTTGTAATTGTTGACCAGCTAGTACCACCGTCAATTGATTTCTCCCATCTTACAATGCTACCATTACCACCTGTATGTGTTATCGTACCTACATGTGCACCGTAACAAACTGTAGTATCAGAAGCAACAGAACCAGGAGTTGTTGTTGCATCAACTGCGATATTCATTGTAGAACTCAATGAAGAGTCACAACCTGTAGTTGTATTTAGAATGTTTGTAAATCTTACAACGTAAGTTTTATCATCAGTTAACGAAGGTGTTGCTACTGTATATGTTCCAGGACCTTTTCCTTTAGTTGTTACAGAACTTGCATGAGCATCATCAACTTGGTAGGTCAATGTCCAATCATCACCACTCTTCACATTTGATACTGTGAAAGTGAATGAAGAAGTACTGTTCTGACAAACCGGAGACACAGTGCTATTTAAGCTAGCATATGGTCTTGGGTTGATATTCACTCTCGCTTGCGCGTTATTCGTTAACTTATCATTAATACACATTGGTGTTCCAGAAACTGTTCTGATTTCTTGTAAGATAACATCAAAATTGGTAGTAAAATTACCAACTCTTAATGTGTGGGTACCAGATCCAGAACCAGTCATCTTACCATACAATGTACCAGCCAAGTAATCAATTACCCAATCTTGATTTGTTCCTACGTTAGATACAGTAACAGTCAAGTTTACCGAATCCCCTGCACAAATTGATGTTGATCCACTAATCGTTGCCAATGGTAATTCTTCAACCTGAATTCTTACTACATTAGAGTGCGCTGTATCACAAACACCTGATTTGTATACTGCTCGATAATCTGTTGTTTCTAACAAGTTAGTGATAGTCAACGTTGTATTGCTATTTGTTAAACCAGTCCAATTAGTTGTGCTAATCGGCTTGTATTCCCAACTAACCGTTAC